>ERZ839823.39-NODE-39-length-202717-cov-15.295122_pt1 | contig 202717 bp, 163 predicted proteins | sample MGYA00519862_ERZ839823 | MGnify/ENA primary metagenome ERZ839823 (study PRJEB31850, sample SAMEA3708853) | human gut metagenome | biome: human gut; feature: human-associated habitat; material: faeces | place: China | collected 2014 ...
GCATGCGGCTGTTAACCGCAGGGTCGTTGGTTCGAGTCCAACTTGGGGAGCCAAAGAAAGCCGATACGCTTATGCGTATCGGCTTTTCTTTCGCTATTTTATTGACTCGGACCAACGACAAGCTGCTCCAAATTTGTTTGCAAATTTGGTAGAAACAGTCCGGCGGACTGTTTCGTAGCAGGTTGCACAGCCTTTGGTGGTTGATTTTTACAGTTATTAACGGAGATATAGTGGGCCGATGTTGGCATCGGCCCCTACATTTTTATGTTTTTTATTGAACATGATTATAAAAAAGCGGGCGGATAATATCCGCCCCTACGGGTACAGGAACAATTTATTGGTGGTGTTCCACAGGAAAGTCCTCTGTAGGGGCGGCAATCTGCCGCCCGAAAGTTATAGAAACATAATTCTTCTGCCAACAGAACCATAATCCGGACGGTTGGTTGTCAATGTGCTATTTCTGCTACATTTATTCCAAAATATCCAGATTATAATCGCTTAGGAGTTCGTTAACTTCCATTAAGCCGGCCCCTTTATGTAGGCAATATATGAGTACGCTGTCCCGCGGGTTGCGGGCATACAGGTCACAAGCGCCGGCGATCTTCAACAGCTTGCGGGTTTCCAATACATTCAGTCCCATACCGATGGCAAGGGCAATCATCTTGTCTCGGGACGGGTGGGTTTTGTTGCCGTTGAAAATCTGATAGGCATAGTTTTTGTCCATATTGCTGCGCTTGATTACATCGCTTTTGCGCAGTCCTTTTTCGTTAAGCAGCAGTTCCAGGTATTCAGCTAAGGACGCGAATTCCAGTTCGTCGATTTCTTCCGTAAAATACGCATGTATGGACTTTTTCTGTTTTAGGATCTCCATTAACTCTTCGGTGGTTTTTTTCATCATCTTCTCCTTATTTTGGCAAAAATCGCCAAATGCCCTTGCATTTATGATATAATAGTAACACTTTAAAAGCAAGGTAATTTTTATGCAGTATGAAATTTTAAAAGAAATGAACCCGCGCATGAAGCTGGCCATAGCCGACGGCAGCTTGTATGTGCTAAAGGAAATCGGGCTGGAAGATACAGAAATGTATCAAAAGCTGATTCGCCTGGATTGTAAGAACATTGTGCGCTTTTACGATACAGTGGCACAGGACGGGCGCTTTTATGCAGTAGAGGAATTCATCAACGGCGGCAGTACACTGCGGGACTATATGGAGCGCCGGGGTCCGCTAAGCGATTTGGAAACCAAGAATATAGCGCTCCAGATCTGTAATGGGCTGAAGCAGGTGCACAAGCTGGGTATTGTTCACCGGGATATTAACCCAAACAATATTATGCTGGCGGCGGACGGCACGGTGAAGATCATCGACTTTGGCATCAGCCGCACCGTCAAGCGCAATCAGAGCTGCGATACGGAGATCCTGGGCACCCAGGGTTTTACCGCACCGGAGCAATTCGGCTTTCACCAAACCGGACCAAAAGCGGATATTTACTCTATGGGCGTGCTGATCAATGTGATGGCAACCGGCTGCCTGCCGGGTGTGCAGTTGGTGAACGGCTGGCTGTCTGAGATCGTTTTGAAATGCACCCAGATTGATGAAACCAATCGGTACAAAAATATGGACGATCTGATCCTGGACTTGGAGCGGCGCAGCAAGCTTCAGCGGCTTTTGCGCACCGTCCCCGGCTTTCGCAAGGGGATCTGGTGGCACCAGTTGATTGCCGTCTTGTACGATATCGCCCTGCTGTTTTTCCTGATTGTTGCGATGACGACTGCGCATTCTCTGTTGGACGCCCTGTGCACCTTTGGCTTTTTCTTCTTCGGTTATGCCGTGCCGGTGCCGATCCTGACCAACTACCTGGACTGGACCCATCGGATCGCCCGGTTGCAAAATAAGACCAAATCCCAACGCATTTGGATCCAAATCAGCTTGACTGCCCTGGCTCAGGTGCTGTCTGTGCTTTGTATTATAGCATCGCCGGCTGCCTGAATGTTGTGCTGGCAGCACACCAAATCCCCTTTTTGCTGTTGTATAATGAGACCATCAAAGTAAAGGGGGTTTGCAAAATGGCAAACGATGCAGAGGTGCAACTGGCTGTTGACCAGGCAATGAAAGATCAAAAGAAACAGAAACGAAAGAAGAAGCTGATTATCTTTGGGGTGATCCTGGCGGTGATCGTGGTGATCGTCGTGGTGGCCAATCGGCCAAAGGACTACAACTTTGACCAACCGGCAGCACGAGTAACGGTGGATACGGTGATGACGGACTTCAAAAACGACGCCGCCAACGCCAGCGAAAAATACTCGGACAAGGTGATCGCCGTTACCGGTCAGGTGGGCACCATTCAGGACGAATATGTGACCCTGCGGGCTTATGATGACGACCTGTGGCTGTATAATGTGAATGTCTACATGGAGAACAACCAGGATCTGAAGAAGTTTAAGGTAGGCGACACGGTGACCATTGAGGGCGTGTGCGACGATACGGACCTGTTTGGAGATGTGGATGTGAAAAAGTGCGTAATCGCCGACCAGTTTGCCACCGTGCCGGACTATGACGGCGCCCAAAAGGTGAAAATCAACGATTTTGTAAAGCGCTACAAGGAAAACCAGGTGAAAGCCGACGAAAAGTACAAGGGCAAGACCGTGCAGTTCACCGCCAAGGTGACCCATGTGGCAGATGAGTACGCCGTGGTGGAGCCGTTCAATGCGGATGTGTGGGACTGGGATTGCGATGTGCAGATCTGCTTTGAGGATATGGACGATCTGAAGAAAGTGACCGAGGGCAAGATGGTCACTATCGTTGGTGAGTGCTACGGCCAGGCGGATATGTATACCGCCAAAATCTGCCGCGCCATTGTGAAGAAATAAGCGGTTGGTCGAATTCGTCATACAACCTAAGATACACTGTTCAAAGGCTTCCCTTAATGTAAGGGGTGACTCCCCGCAGTGCGGGGAGATGTGGCGCAGCGACAGAGGGGATGGGCACCGGTTAGGTGCTGTCAACTTTGTTGACGGAGGAGATAATATAACGCTCTACGGTGTATGGACGCCAATATAAAAGGCGAGCGACAGGTTGCCGCCCGCCATTTAGAAAAAAGGATAGGCATACAAAGAAAGGCACAGCCATACGGCTGTGCCTTTTTGCTATGTACATACAGTTGGGGGTAGGCAGCGCTACACCACAAAACAAGGAACCGTCCCCTGTTCTATGTTTATACCTTTCCAATGGTCCTTTCTCTTTATTTTTTCTTTAACAACTTTACATATTTTCCTTGGTGATCTTCGCCTATAAATAGTATATTGTCAAATCCAGAATCCGCATACAGTTTTAACGCCGGATAGTTATCTAAATCCACACCGATTGACATTTCTGAATACCCCATTTCTTTTGCCTTATCGGTGGCGTATTCCACTAACCTTTTGCCAATTCCATTTCGTCTTTTCTCGGGTTTAACAATCAGATGAGAAACATAGACACGCTGCTTATCTATTGTATAGTCCGAATCGTTCGTATCAAAGACTAAAGAAATTTCACCGATAAATTCATCCTCTTCTTTATATACATAGGTGACACGGTTGCCTGAAATAAGTTCGCCGTAGAATTGAGTAGCCAACTTTTCTTGTCGTTTCATATTCCAGATATTGCCGCATTTTTCAAATTCAGCAGGTGGTAATTGGATGATATCAAAATTCATTGGAACACCTTTTTACAGAACAGGGGGCAGACCCTGATTTTTCTTCGCTTTGTATTTGTGCAAGTGCTTATTCCGCGTGTAAAATATGGGTATGGAGATACGCGGCGATGGCATCGGTATCGTTGGGACCGATGGTTACATCGGCTGCGGCTTGCACGGCGGGGACGCCATTGCCCATAGCGACGCCGGTGCCGGCCAGCCGGAGCATTTCCAGGTCTGCAAAATCATCGCCAAAGGCGGTGATCCGGTCTATGGTCAGGCCGCAGGCGGCGCAGATGGGCGCCAGGGCATTGGCCTTAGTGGCTGTGGCTTTGGTGATCTTGTGCCAGTTTCCTTCACCAGAAAAGCAGCGAATATCACAGTCCGGCAAAGCCGCTTGCAGCGCTTTGACTTGCTTATCGGTGGGTACTTGGGCACAGATCTTCAGCGCATACAGGGAAAAGTCCCGGAAATCCGACCAAATGCTTTTCGCCCAGGCCGGGTCCGGGGGCCGCTGGTTGCGGTCATAGTTCCAAAAATGGCCTTGCAGGGTATCTACGGTTATTTCCGTCTCTGCCCCGCAAATGCGGCGAATACAGGCGAATACCCGCTGGACTTCAACCGGGGCTAACCCGTCTTGATAGACCGTTTTGCCCTGCACCTGCGCCAAGGCGCCGCAGCTGGTGATGAGCACCTCCGGCTGTACTTGGCGGGCGTACGCCTGTGCGCTGCCTGCGTAGCGAGCGGTGGCAATGCCAATGCCGCAGCCTGCCCGGCGGCAATCGTCCAGCGCCTGCAAATTGACGGGAGAAATGGTCTTGTCCGGGCGCAGCAGGGTGCCGTCTAAATCAAAAAGTAGCAGTCGGTTCATTGAATGACTCCGCGGTGCTCTAATTCCGCCAGTAGCTTGGGCTGGATTTGCGGATAGGTCCATTGGGTGGGCAGATCGGCGGTGAGGACGATCTTTTCCATTTCGCTGTCCATGGGGCCAAAGGCGTGCACCCGGGCGGTGCAAAGCAGACCGTAGGTCTCCGCACCATCAAAATTGTCCGGGTCCGTCACGGAATACACGCACACCGGTTGCAGATCAAAGGCGGTGGCGCCGGTCTCCTCCTGCAATTCCCGCCGGGCTGTGGTCAGGATCGGTTCACCCGGCTCTCGATGACCGCCGGGCATCTCCAAGGTGGTGCGGGCCTTATGCTTGCAAAAGACCCACTTGCCCCCTGCGCGGGCGGCGATCACGGCGAATTTCAGCTTTTCATCTTCCACTTGGTCATAGAATTTTACGATCATGGTTTACCTCCCGGTTGGGGCGAATGATTTTATCTATTGTTGAACAGTGAACCGTCCCCTGTTCTACGTTAATTTTTAACAGTAACAGCAAATATCAATAGCAGAAGTAACAGAAATATTGAAATCAAAAAACTATGTTTGCAGCCAGAGGCTTCCAGTAAATATAACAATTCCGACCACAAAATCAGGCAGAAGATTTTATCATTAAATTTTGCCAGTATTTTGCAATTCAATACCAGCATGAGAAAATATGCTGCTGAAATGACTAGGGTCGTAATCATAAAACCGATTTCATAATTAAATAAGAGATAAATTATGATAGGAAATACAACACACAAGAAAGCTAAAACTTTATTACCAATAGATTTGACCATTTTTCCATGCCTTTGTGAATTTCGTAGGGCGGGGGCTTGCTCCCGCCGCCATGTTCTGTCCTATCATACCAAATGGGGCGGGGGATTGTCAATGGTGGTTGCGGGGGTGGGGCGGACGGTGTATAATGGGAACAGAATGCAAGGAGGTGGGCGGATGATACTGGCGTTTTGCATAGACGATCAAGGGGGCTTGGCCTTTAATCACCGGCGGCAGAGCCGGGACCGAGCGCTGGTGGCCGATTTGCTGGCGGCGGCCGGGGCGCGGCCGGTATTTTGCCTGCCCTATTCTGCTGGGCTGTTTGACCCGGGAACGGTGACGGTGACGGATAACCCGGGCGCTGTGTCTGCCGATGGGATTTTATTCTTAGAAAATGCGGACCCGGCGGCGTATATTCCACATGCGGAGGAACTGCTCCTGTACCGCTGGAACCGGCTGTACCCGGCAGACTTGACCTTGAATGGCACGCCGGTGCAATGGGGCTACCGGCTGCAAGATACCACGGACTTTGCGGGCACCTCTCACGAAAAAATCACCAGAGAACGGTATGTGAAAAAAGAAAGGGCATAACATGGCTAAAGGCAAGAAAAAAACCACCCTATGGGTGGTACTGGCGGCGGTGATCCTGGCGATCTTCGCCCTGGGCAAGCTGGGCGGCAGCGAGCCGGGCACCACGGCACGACAGACTACGGCGGCGGTAACGGAGACCACGGTACAGATCACGGCCGGCACCACAGCAAAGCAGACCGCCGGCACCGCAAAAGCCAAGACCGCTGCTAAGAAAAAGCAAACCGCGGTGAATGTACCCGCCTTTAGCGGAAAGCCCTATGTGGCGCTGGACGACAACCAACCGCACTTTAGTGCCAAGGACAAAAAGCGCCGATCGGCCTATGAGTCCTATGCGCCGCTGGACAGCCTAGGGCGCTGTGGGGTGGCCTTTGCCTGCCTGTGCAAGGAGACTATGCCCACGGAAAAGCGAGGCGAGATCGGCCAAGTGCGGCCCAGCGGCTGGCACACGGTGAAATATGACACGGTGGACGGCAAGTACCTGTATAACCGCTGTCATCTGATCGGCTACCAGCTGTCTGCGGAGAACGCCAACACTCGCAACCTGATCACCGGCACCCGCTACCTGAACACCCAGGGTATGCTGCCCTTTGAGAACCTGGTGGCCGACTACATAAAGGAGACCGGCAACCATGTGCTGTACCGGGTGACCCCCATTTTCAGCGGCGACGATCTGGTGGCCAAGGGGGTGGAGATGGAGGCCTGGTCCGTGGAAGACGGCGGCGACGGCGTGTGCTTCCATGTGTATTGCTACAACAACCAGCCGGGAATTAAAATTGACTACGCCACCGGCGACAGCCACACCACAGACGGCCGTACCGGCACCACCGGCAGAAGCAAAAGCAGCGCCAAATCCACAAAAAAGCACACCACCGAACCAAAGGCCACAAAGTCGGCGGCCAAGAGCAGCGGGCAAAGCAGCCGCACGGTGTACACCACTCCCACCGGCCGGTGCTATCACTATTTGTCCGGCTGCGGCGGGAAGAATTCTAAAAAGACCACATTGAAAGAAGCCAAATCCCGGGGCCTGCGCCCCTGCAAAAAGTGCGCAGCGTAAGTGAATGATGGAAGAAAAAGAAATGAACCGTACGGTATATCCGCTGCGCTTCAAAAACAAAGGTTGGAAAATTGCAAATAAATGCGCCGAGATTTTTATGATCTTGCTGGTGGCCGGAGCAGAAGCCTTCTTTATGGCGTTGTATAGCGGTTGGGTGCTCAACCTGATTGAGCCGGGCGAACCGCAGGTGGGGGACAGGATCTTGCTCCTTTGGCCCATTTTGCCCTGCATGGCCCTGCTGGTGGCGCTGATCGTGCAGTTGCCAAAGCCAAAGACCATTGTGCTCACGGATTGGAGCCTGTCCATTCTGCGCCACAATTTGATGGAATTTCCGTACCGCTGGGGCTTTAATGAGTCCGTTTCGTTGTCTAAAATCCAGCGCTTTGAAGTGAAAGAATACCGTCGGTCGGACTGGATCGGCCGGAGCGGCGCTTTCATACCGGTTGTGGGTATGGACTTGCACCGCCTGGTACAGGTTTCTACGGATTTGCGTTGGTATTATGTGCCGGTGGACGATCCGGAGGCCTTTGTGGCGGATCTCACCGCCCGCATGGAAAAAGCGGGCAAGTACCGCCGCTTTGACGGCATTTGGCGGGATAAAGCGGAAGATCATATTCAGTAAAATCGAATATTGCAGAAAAGACACCCCAAACGGTGCCGTTGCGGCCGCTTGGGGTGTTTTTTTGATTGATTCTACTATATGAAGTCACTCATATAAGTCCTTTATATCTTTACAATCCTCTATTTTATCTAACCAATGCATACCAGCCACTTTAGGCCATTGGTTTGTGTTATAGATCGTTGTTGCGTTTATATTGCCCATGTGGCAATGAAAGTGTCTAAATTGACCCAGAATTAACGATAATCTGTTATACGCACACCCATCGGGCTTTTCATATAAATCCGCATCGCTTAATGAGCCTAAATATTCCATGATTTTCTCTTGGATCGATTCAAAATAATCAATTAACAGTTCTCGTGATAATACCTTTTTATTATCATAATCATCAAGACTATTCAAATTTGGTTCATGAAAATCCGGTTCAGTATATACTTCAGGATTGATGTACCATTGATCCAAAGAATGCAAAGTATGGTACACATGTTTCCATATTGGCATATCGCATAAGATCGTATCCATATCACATGTCTTTAATGTGATCGAAAAATTATAAAACATCACTTTCGTATGCTCAATAATAGTATGGATTAAAACATCATTCATAGAGTATCTCCGATTTTATTCAGGCGGTACAGGAAACCGTCTCCTGTTTTTTTATTTTTTTCTGTTTTTTTGGATTTACTGCTTTGCGTCTTGCTGCTTGTCCAGGTCAAACATTTCTTCCATAGTGTGCCAACCCAACACGGCGCACTTCACTCTGGCGGGCATGTGGGCCACATCTTGCAGCGCCGCCGCCTCGTCCAGCTCCTCCATTTCCTCATCGGTAATGGAGTCTTTGATCATCTTTAGGAACAGCTCTGCCAGGTGCAGGGCATCTTCTTTCTTTTCGCCGATGATCAGGTCCAGCATAATATCCGCCGAGGCCTGAGAGATGGCGCAGCCGTCGCCTACAAAAGCGCCGTCGGTGATCACGCCGTCCTCCACTTTCAGCTTTAGCACAATGTCATCGCCGCAGCTGGGGTTCACCCCTTCCAGCACTAAGTTGGCGTCTGCCAAATCATGCTTGTGCTCCGGGTGCAGGTTGTGCTCTGTTAAGATCTGGTTATAAAAATTTCTATTCTCCATAGCCCATTTGCCTCCTTAGGGACGCCACCGCATCTAAAAATCGCTGTACTTCTTCTTCTGTATTGTAGAAGAACAGGCTGGCGCGGGCGGTGGACGGTGTGCCCAGGTGCTGCATCAGCGGCTGGGCGCAATGGTGCCCGGCACGAATGGCCACATCCGCCGCGTCCAAAATGGCGCTGATATCGTGGGGGTGCACGCCGTCCACGGTAAAGGTCAAAATGCCGCAGTGCTCCTCTGCCTTTTCCGCGCCGATCACATGCACATACGGCATAGCACGCAGTCCTTGCAGGGCAAAGTCCGTCAGCGCTACCTCCCGGGCGTGCAGCTTGTCCCAGCCGATGGCGGTCAGGTAGTCAATGGCGGCGGCCAGACCCACCGCACCGGCAGCGTTCACCGTGCCGGCCTCAAATTTATGGGGCAGGGGGGCGTAAGTCACCTTGTCCTTTGTTACATATTCGATCATCTCGCCGCCGGATAAGAAAGGCGGCATTTCTTCTAACAATTCTTCCTTGCCATACAGCACGCCGATGCCCATGGGGCCCATTAGCTTGTGGCCGGAAAAGGCCACAAAATCCACGCCAAGCGCCTGCACATCAATCGGCATGTGGGGGGCGCTTTGAGCGGCGTCCATCACTACCACGGCGCCGTGCTTGTGGGCCAGGTCAATGATGGTGTCCATAGGATTGGTGCGGCCAAATACATTGGACACCTGCGCCACAGCCACCAGAGCGGTTTTGTCTGTGATCTTCGCTTCCAGTTCCGCCATAGGCAGGCTGCCGTCCGGCCGGCATTCCAGATAGCGCAGGGTGGCGCCGGTTTGCCGGGCAACCATCCGCCAGGGCAGCATATTGGAGTGGTGCTCCGCAATGCTTACAACAATCTCGTCCTCCGGGCCGATTCGGTGCAGGCCGTAGCTGTATGCCACCAGGTTCAGGCTCTCTGTGGCGTTGCGGGTAAAGATAATTTCGCTGTCGCTTTTGGCGTTCAGAAAACGGCGCACCGTCTCTCGGGCGGCGGCGTAGTCCTCCGTAGCGTCCATACCCAGTTGGTACAGACCCCGCAGGGGGTTGGCGTTGTGGGTCTCGTAAAATTTGCGCTGGGCGTCCAGCACGCAGTCCGGGCGCTGGCTGGTGGCGGCGTTATCCAGGTAGGCCACCTTGCTCTCCCGCAGCAGGGGAAAGTCCGCCCGGTAATTCATAATTTCTTGCTGGGTCATTGGGCATTCTCCTCCAAATAACGGTGCACCCGATCGGTGAGTCCCGGGTCGTTTGCCTTGGCGCAAAGCGCCTCCAGCTTGGAGCGGGTGATTAGCAGCTCGGCCTCTGCCCGGCTCAGCCCTCTGGAATTCATATAGAACAGAATGTCCTCGTCCAGCTGGCCGATACTGGCCCCGTGGTTGCCCTCTACATCTTCCTCGGCGCACAGGATCAGGGGAATGGTACGGTTCACTACATCTTCACCCAGCAGCAGCACATCTTCCTTTTCGTCGCCCTTAGAGCCGGCGGCGCCCTTTTGAAAGTCAATGGTGCCCCGGAACAGCTTGGCGCTGCGGTCTTGCAGCACCCCGTCTGCGTTCATATTGCTTACGGTGCGGCGCCCGGTTTGCAGGGCGTCATAGTTAAAGTCAAAGGTGCGATCCCCGGTGCCCAGGTAGCCGATGTCTGCCGTAAAGCGGCTGTCGTCTCCGTCCAGGTGGGTCTTGCACCCGGCGTAGGTGGCATTGCCGCCCAAAAACAACTGCACCAGCTGAAAGTCCGCACCGGCACCGCAGTGGGCGCCAATGTTGTTGACTACCGTGCAGTCCGTGCCCGGCAGACTCAGCTGCACCAGTCGCACTTTTGCACCGGGGGCCAGTTCTACCCGGGTCTCCAGGGCCAGGCAGGGGGCGTCCGCCGTGCTTTGCAGGTCCATCACCACAGTCAAGTGACTGTTTGCCTCTGCGGTCAGCTCCACGCGGCGGGCGTTCTTAGCGCCGTCGGCGCACAGGGTCAGCCGGGCGGTGGTGTCGGTATTCGCTTTGGCGGTGATCCGGTCCGGCTCCAGGGAGGCAAAGGCCGCTTCCGCTTCTTGGCCCATACCGGTGGAAACCACTGTGGCAGGGGCCGGGGCGGCGGTCACTTCCGCGCCGCTCCAGTCCGCTTTGCAAGGGCCGTCCAGCGGGGGCAGGGTTACCGTGGTTTCGTTCATGTGCAGTCGGTTCCAGGTGGGGGACGGCAGGGGATTGACTGCAAGGGTATTTTCTTTTGTCATACTGCTACCTCCCATCAGCCAATGCTGCCTTTCATCTCTAATCGAATTAAGTTATTCATTTCAACGGCGTATTCCAGCGGCAGTTCCTTGGACACATCGTCTGCAAAGCCGCTGACGATCATGGCGCGGGCCTCTTCCTCGCTAAGCCCGCGGGACATGAGATAAAATACTGCGTCGTCGCTGATTCGGCCGATCTTGGCCTCGTGGCCCACATCCGCGTCACGGGTGCGAATATCCATGGCGGGAATGGTGTCTGACCGGGAAATATCGTCCAGCATCAGGGACTGGCAAGACACGGTGGACTTGCTGCCCGGTGCGGTCTTTTGCACCTGTACGCTGCTGCGGAAGGTGCTGATGCCCCCGTCCTTGGAAATGGAGCGGGCGTTCATTACAGAGGTGGTATCCGGCGCAGCGTGAACCACTTTAACGCCGGTGTCCAGGTTCTGCCCCGCCCCGGCAAAGGTAATGCCGGTGTACTCCATGCGGGCGCCCTTGCCCTTTAAAATACTCATGGGGTACAGGTAAGACACATGGGAGCCAAAGGAGCCGGACACCCACTCAATGGTGCCCCCCTCCTCTACCAGCGCCCGCTTGGTGTTCAGGTTGTACATATTCTTGGACCAGTTCTCAATGGTAGAGTAGCGCAGCTTGGCGTTTTTGCCAACGAACAGCTCCACGCACCCGGCGTGCAGGTTGGCTACATTGTACTTGGGTGCGGAGCAGCCCTCGATAAAGTGCAGGTACGCCCCCTCGTCTACGATGATCAGCGTGTGCTCAAACTGGCCGGCGCCCGGTGCATTCAGCCGAAAGTAGGATTGCAGGGGAATGGTCACGGACACCCCCGGCGGCACATACACAAAGGAACCGCCGGACCAAACGGCGCCGTGCAGGGCGGCGAATTTGTGGTCCGTGGGTTTTACCAGTTTCATAAAGTGCTTTTGGATCATCTCCGCATAAGGGCCGTGCATAGCGCTTTCCAGGTCTGTATAGACCACGCCCTGGGCGGCCACTTCCTCTCGCACATTGTGGTACACCAGCTCTGAGTCATACTGGGCGCCCACACCGGCAAGGGACTTGCGCTCTGCCTGGGGAATGCCCAGGCGCTCAAATGTATCTTTAATATCTTTGGGTACATCGGACCACTTGGCGCTCATCTTGGTGTTGGGGCGCACATAGGTTACGATGTTGTCCATATCCAGTCCGTCAATGGGCGGGCCCCACTGGGGCACCCGGCTCTCATTGTAAACTTGCAGGGACTGGAGCCGAAACAGCTGCATCCATGCCGGATCGTTCTTCTCATCGCTGATCTTCTGTACGATCTCCGGGGTCAGGCCCGCTTGCAGCTTGTAGGCATCTTTTTCGTCGTCTTTTATGTCATAGACCGTGCGGTCAATGTCTGCCACATAGGTTTTTTCTTCCACAGGGAACACCTCTTTTACACCTGCTCGTAGGCTTCAAACCCACGGGCGTTGATCTCGTCCACCAGGGAGCCGTCGCCGGTCTTTACGATCCGTCCGTTGACTAAAATATGGGTGTAATCCACATGCAGGCTCTCCAAAATACGGGTGGAGTGGGTGATGATCAGCAGGGCGCCTTTTTGCTCTTTTTGATAGGCCTCCACGCCACGAGATACGGTGCGTACCGCGTCCACATCCAGACCGGAGTCCGTTTCGTCCAGGATCGCCAGACTGGGGCGCAGCAACAGCATTTGCAGAATTTCCGCTTTTTTCTTCTCGCCGCCGGAGAAGCCCACATTCAGGTCCCGATCGCCGTAGGCCGGGTCCATTTGCAGCAGCTCCGCCGCCTCGTTAAACTGTTTTTCAAAGGCAAACAGCTTCACCCGCTTGCCGGTGCGCTGGGCCAAGGTGCTGCGCACAAAGCTTTTCAGCGACAGGCCGGGTACCTCCAGGGGATTTTGGAAGGACAGGAACATACCCGCCTTGGCCCGCTGGTCGGCGGATAGCCCCTGCTGCTCCTTGCCGTGGAACAGAATGGAGCCGCCGGTTACCTTGTACTGGGGATTGCCCATCAGGGCGTAGCCCAGGGTGGACTTGCCGGCGCCGTTGGGACCCATAAGCACATGGGTCTCGCCCTCGTTTACCTGTAAATTCACGCCGTGCAGGATCTCTTTATCCTCTACGGCAACGGTCAAATTCTCAATATCCAGTAAGTGCTGGGACATGGTTTTGAACTTCCTTTCCGTGCACAAAAACCGTGCTTTTACTATTTTCTGCATAATAATATAGTCCGTATTTCCTACTCTGTCAATAGGAATTAAAAAACTTGGGTTGCTTCGTACAAAAGGCACAAAAACAAGGGAGCAAAATTGTCTATTTTATACATATATAATGCAGGGACTATTTTACGCCCAGTCCAACCGGCGGCGCCGTTGCAGCAGATCAAGCGCAAATACCACAGCGCCTGCCAGCAGCAGCGCTGTCAGCGTGGTGCTGCCGATACCGGGGCGGGGCAGGGTCTCCGATATATTGGAGAACACCGTCGCCGGTTGGGGAAACAGGCGCAGCAGCCCCCGGCAGTAGCCGTCTGCCAAAAGTGCAGCCCCGGCGCGGCAGGCCAAAAAGGTGGGGTAGGGCAGCCCGAACCGCCCGGCCCAGCCCAGCAGCTGCAAGTGCACGCACAGCCCGCCAAAGGCCAGAAATGCCGCCGTTTGGGTCAGGGTGTAGCCGGTGCCGGTACACAGCCCGGCGGTGATCTCTACCAGCGGCAGCAGCCATTTGGGCACCGGCACTACAGCGCACAGAGCGGAGAAGAGAATGATGCAGGCAGAAAGGTGCAGCAGGCTCTCCATGGCGCCTTTGGCGGCAGCGGGCAGCGCTTCTCCCGCAGACAAGGGCGGGGCAGGCGGTACTTCTTTGGCAGCGGGCGGGTCGCTGAGGGGAACAGTCACCGCCGCCACCGTTAGGTTAGCCAATATATTGGCGGTCAGCAGCAGCCACCCGGCAGTGCCGCTATGGAGCGCTGCCGTGCCCACAGCTGTGCAGATAAAGCCCACCCCGCCGCACACATTAAAGCACAGCATACGCCGGGCGGTGGTGCGGTCGATCACGCCCCGATCCAGCAGTTCCCCGGTGAGCACCGCGCCGGTGGGATAGCCGCCGATTTGGCCAAACAGCAGCGCTCCGGCAGCCTGGGGCGGCAGGCGCAGTGCCTTTGCCGGTAAGGTCAGCGACCGGCTGAGCAGTACCCCCGCCCGGGTGTTTTGGATCATTAAGAACAGCATCAGCAGCGGCAGCAGACTGGGCAGCACGGTGTTCTCTGCCAGCGCCAGCCCGGCCTTGGCGCCCGCCCGTGCCGGTGCGGCAAACACCAGCAGAATCGCCGCTGCTGCCAGCAGCAGTGCCAGCAGGGGCAGCGCTTTTTGGTTCTCTTTTTTCATATCATCACCAATAATTCCTATGCATAGTATGTACAGGTGATACAATGGAGCACATACCAAAAGAGAAAAAAAGGACAAAAAATCGTCGGGCGTGCCCCTTGCCCGGGGACGAAAGCCAGCTGCCGGTGCATTACAGCGCCGGGGAGCCGCGGCTGGAGATCATCGGCGATCGGGTGCTGGTGGACGGGCTGCGCCGGGTGCTTAGTTACACCTCGGAGTGCCTGGTGCTGCAAGTGGGCAAGCGCCGGGTGACCCTGGTGGGGGCGGATCTTTGCATGCTGGATTATTCGCCTTTGGGCGTGCAGGTGATCGGTACGCTGTTGGCTGTGGAGTTCGGCGACCTATGACCCGATTGTACTGGTATCTTCGCGGGTATGTGCAGTTTGTATTTACAGGCGGGTTTGCAGAGGATTTTATCAATGCGTTGGGGCAGCTGGGCATTACGCTGCCTGGCTTACAGCGACAGGGGAGCGACCTGCGCGGTGTGTGCAGTGTGGGGACTTATATGCAGCTGCACAAGGCGGCGCGGCAGGCCGGCGGCCGGGTGCGTATTACTGCCCGGCGAGGGCTGCCCTTTTTTCTCCGACGACTGCGGGGGCGTTGGGGATTGCTGATGGGGGCGGTGGCTTTTGCACTGGTGCTGTGTGTGCTCAGCGGGTTTATTTGGGATGTGCAGGTGGTAGGCAATAACCGGGTGGGCACCGGCACACTGGAGACGTATTTGGCGCAGAATGGCGTGGCCGTGGGTAAGACTTGGCAGGGGGCGGCGCGCAGTCGGCTGAACTATCGACTGCTGCGGGATTTTCCGGATCTGGCCTGGGCGCATATCAACAAGGTGGGCGCCACCGCCCGGCTGGAGGTGGCAGAGCGGGTAGATACCCCTAAGACGAAAAGCGACAGGGAGCAGAGCCAATGGGGCGCTGCCCGGCGAGAACTGCGCTGTACCGTTAGTCGGTTGCAGGTACACCGGGTGCAAACCGGGCGGCAGGTGTGCCGCGGGGTGTATTTTTACGGCTTGACGCTGGTGCCCATGGGTAAGGACGCACCGCCTATGACGGAGGTGACGGAGCAGCGCCGTCTGTTGCGCCTAAACGGTCGGGCGTTGCCTATGGGCAGCGTCACGCGCACCCGCACCGCTTACCGCCGAGTGGAGCAACGCCTAACGGTGCAGGCGGCCACGGCGCTGGCTAAGGCGGCACTGGAGGAAAAACGGGCGCAGGAGCTGCCGGGCGCCACCATCATCAACGCCTGTGTGACGGTGGAGGTGACCCCGGATACGGTCACGGCCGTAGGCGCCTACACCGTGCAGGTGCAAAGCCTGCAAACCGATCGAGATCGGGCATGAAAACCGGCGGAAGAACTTGCCGATTTGGCCGTTATTTTTCATTTTTGGAAATTTGCCAAATTACGCAGCGGATACTTGCAAGCGCGCCACCCTTGTGATAGAATAAAAGCGCAAAAATCTATGAAACAGGAGGCGATGCTATGCAGATGACATTCCGCTGGTTTGGCAAGGAAAAGGACACGGTCTCTCTGGAGCAGATCCGTCAGATCCCCGGCGTGACCGGAGTGGTGCCTGCCTTGCACGACCTGCCCGCCGGTGCGCCGTGGACCATGGACCGAGTACAGGCCATGTATGACGAGATCACTGCTGCCGGGCTGACCATGGAGTGCATTGAGAGCGTCAATGTGCACGAGGATATTAAGATCGGACTGCCCAGCCGGGATCGGTATATTGAGAATTACAAAACCTCGATTCGCAATCTGTCCAAGGTTGGGGTCAAGGTGATCTGTTACAACTTTATGCCGGTGTTTGACTGGACCCGCACGGATTTGTATATGCCCCTGCCGGACGGTTCTACCTGCCTGAGCTATGACGGCAAGCAGGTGGAGGGCAAGTCCCCGGAGGATATGTTCCGTGAGATCGACGATAACTCTAACGGTTACGCCATGCCCGGCTGGGAGCCGGAGCGCATGGGCGAGATCAAAGAGCTGTTCGCAAAGTATAAAGATGTGACCGCCGAGGATCTGTGGGCCAACTTAAAGTATTTCTTGGAGGCGATTATGCCTGTTTGTGAGGCATGCGATGTAAAGATGGCCATTCACCCGGACGATCCGCCATGGGGCATTTTTGGCCTGCCGCGGATTATTACGGACAAGGCGGCGGTAGAGCGGCTGCTGACCATGGTGCCCAGCAAGTATAACGGCTTGACCCTGTGCACCGGTTCTCTGGGCGCCAGTCCCAAGAACGATATGGTGGAGATCATCCATGCTGCCGGGGATCGCATTTACTTTGCCCACCTGCGCAATGTGGCGATCAATGACCGCTGGTTTAACGAGACGGCACATGAGAGCGCCTACGGCTCTTTGGATATGTATGAGATTGTAAAGGCCCTGCAAGAGGAGGGCTTTGACGGCTATGTGCGCCCGGACCATGGGCGTATGATCTGGGGCGAAGTCGCCCGACCCGGCTATGGTCTGTTTGACCGGGCGCTGGGTGTGTCTTACCTGAACGGCTTGTGGGAAGCGGTAGAAAAATCCCGCAGGGCGTAAATAGAGAGGAAGTAGAAACCATGTTTAATCACGAGAACTTAAAGGGCCGCGTGGCCGTGGTCACCGGTGGCGGCGGCGTGCTGTGCGGCGGCTTTGCCAAAACCTTGGCAGCGCAGGGCTGCAAGGTGGCTGTGCTGGATCTGAACGAAGCGGCTGCCCAGGCAGTGGCCGACGAGATCAACGCCAACGGCGGACAGGCGATTGCCGTGGGCTGCAATGTGTTGGAGCCGGCGTCTATGCGCGCCGCGCGGGATGTGATTGCCGAGAAGCTGGGCACCTGTGACATTCTGTTAAACGGTGCCGGCGGCAACAACCCTAAGGGCACCACCACCAAGGAGACTTTGGAAAAGATTGATTTGGCTCAGCAGGATCCGGAGGTCAAGACCTTCTTCGATCTGGATCCCCAGGGCATCAGCTTTGTATTTAATCTGAACTTTTTAGGCACCCTGATCCCCACGCAGATCTTTGCCAAGGATATGGCAGAGAAGGGCAAGGGCTGCATTGTGATGGTTACCTCTATGAATGCGTTTCGTCCGCTGACCAAAATTCCGGCGTACAGCGCAGCCAAGGCTGCGGTAAAGAACTTTACCGAGTGGATGGCCGTGCACTTTGCGGATATGGGTATTCGTGTCAACGCCATTGCGCCGGGCTTTTTCTCCACCAAGCAGAACGCGACTCTGCTGTGGAACCCGGACGGCACCCCCACTGCCCGCACCGGCAAGATTTTGGCTGCTACGCCGATGGATCGCTTTGGCGAGCCGGAGGAGCTGGCCGGCACGCTGCTGTTCCTTTGTGACGAGGCGTACAGCGGCTTTATTACCGGCGTGAACATTCCGGTGGACGGCGGCTTTAACGCCTATTCCGGTGTGTGATTCAAAAAAGTCCCCGAGTATTCGGGGATTTTTTGGGTGTGTGCACCCCTTTTGCGCAGACTATTTGTATAGAAAAGAGTGTTAAGATGAAGCCTTTTATGGACAAGGACTTTTTGCTGGATACCCCAACGGCCCGGCACCTGTACCACGACTACTGTGAGGCGCTGCCCATTTGTGACTACCACTGCCATTTAAGTCCCAAGGAGATCTATGAGAACGCCCAGCCTACGGATATTTCCGCCCTGTGGCTGTCCGGCGATCATTATAAGTGGCGGGCTATGCGCTCCTGCGGTGTGGACGAGCGGTACTGCACCGGCGACGCCAGCCCCAGAGAGAAGTTCCAAAAATTTGCCTACACCCTGCAATATGCCATCGGCAACCCGCTGTATCACTGGGCGCATATAGAATTGCAGATGTATTTTGGCATTGATACCCCTTTGTCTGCCGCCACGGCAGATGACATCTACGACCGAGCCAATGCGGCCATCGCTGCCGGGGATTTTCGCCCCCGCACGCTGATTGAAAAGAGCAAGGTCAAAGTGCTGTGCACCACCGACGACCCGGCGGACGACCTGGCGTATCACAAGAAGATCGCAGCTCTGCCGGACTTTGACTGCAAGGTGCTGCCCACCTTCCGCCCGGATAAGGCACTGAATATTCAGGCACCGGACTTTGCGGACTATATGGCCACTTTGGCCGCCGCTGCGGGTATGGAAATTCATACGGTGGACGATGTGATCGCCGCCCTGCGCAGTCGGGCAGAATACTTCCATTCTGTGGGCTGCCGGGTGTCTGATCAGGCCTTTGATGTGCCGCCCTACGCCCCCGCTGCACCGGAGCAGGTGCAGGCTGTCTTTGCCAAGGCACTGGCCGGGGCGCCGGTGACGGAGCAGGAGGCGCAGATCTATAAAACCCCGGTGCTGCTGGCACTGGGCAAAATGTACCACGATCTGCACTGGACCATGGAAGTGCACATCGGTGCCATGCGCAACAACAACAGCCGAATGTTCCGCGCCCTGGGGCCGGACACCGGCTTTGACTCAGTGGATGACGGTCGGGTGGCACGGCCCCTGTCTCGCCTGCTGGACGCCATGGACAGCACGGACAGCCTGCCCAAGACCATTCTGTTCAACCTGAACGACAAGGACAACACGGTGCTGGCCACCATGCTGGGTAACTTCCAGTCCACGGAGGCGGCGTCTAAAATTCAGTATGGACCGGCTTGGTGGTTCCTGGACACCATGGACGGTATGACCGCCCAGCTAAAGAGTCTGGGTAACCTGGGCGTGCTGGGCAAGTTTGTGGGTATGGAGACGGATTCCCGCTCCTTTACTTCCTACGGTCGCCACGCCTACTTCCGCCGCATTCTTTGCGCTCTGATCGGTCGCTGGGTGGAGCAAGGCTGGTACGCCAATGACGACGCGGTGCTGAAAGAGATCGTACAGGGCATTAGCTACAATAACGCCATTGCCTATTTTGATTTTGCATAAGGAGAGATAAAAATGGATTTGAAATTAAGACCCAAGGAAGAATGTAAGTTCGACGAGATTTCATTGGGCGAGATCATGCTGCGCCTGGACCCGGGCGAGGGACGGATCAAGACTTCACGCACCTTCCGTGCCTGGGAGGGCGGCGGCGAGTATAATGTGGCCCGCGGGCTGCGCCGCTGCTTTGGAATGCGCACCGGCGTGGTCACTGCTTTTGCAGAGAATGAGGTGGGTTACCTGTTGGAGGATCTGATTCTCCAGGGCGGGGTGGATACCTCCCTGATCCGCTGGGTGCCCTTTGACGGCATTGGCCGCAGTGTGCGCAACGGACTGAACTTTGTGGAGCGTGGCTATGGCATTCGCGGCGCTGTCAGCACCTCTGACCGGGGCAACACCGCCATTTCTCAGCTGAAGCCCGGCGATGTGGATTGGGATTATATCTTTGGCACTCTGGGCGTGCGTTGGCTGCACACCGGCGGGATTTACGCCGCTTTGTCGGAGAATTCCGCTGCCGTGGTGCTGGAGGCAGTAAAGGCTGCCAAGAAGTACGGCACCGTGGTGTCTTACGACTTGAATTACCGTGCCTCTCTGTGGAAGGGCATCGGCGGCCAGGAAAAGGCCCAGGAAGTGAACAAGGAGATCGCCAAGTATATTGATGTAATGATCGGCAATGAAGAGGACTTTACCGCTTGCCTTGGTTTGGAGGTTGAGGGCAACGACAAGGACTTGAAGAGCCTGAATATGGACGGCTATTACAAGATGATCGAGGCCGCCACCAAGGCGTACCCCAACTTTAAGGTGATCGCCACCACTCTGCGTACTGTAAAGACCGCCACCGTCAATGATTGGAAAGCCATTTGTTGGGCAGACGGCCAGATCTACAAGTCCATGGAGTTCCCAGGATTGGAAATTCTGGATCGTGTTGGCGGCGGCGATAGCTTTGCCTCCGGCTTGATCTACGGTTTGATGACCTTTGGCGACGCCCAGCAGGCGGTGAACTATGGCGTGGTTCACGGCGCATTGGCTATGACTACCCCCGGGGATACCAGCATGGCATCCCTCAAAGAGGTAGAGGCTAAAGTGCATGGTGCAGGCGCCAGAGTGCAGCGATAAGTAAAGATAACCCCCGGCGTGCAACGCTCTTTGAGGGATGCACGAGTGTCCAAATCTGCACGGCAGATTTGGCAGCAAGGCTCCGGGGGAGCCTTGCGCAACTGAGTGGGTGTATTGTCTGACCTTAACAGCAGCGTGACCGTCCGTAGTCCATGGTGCAGGCGCCAGAGTGCAGAGATAAACAAAGATAACGTACCGGCGAGCAGCGCTCTTTGAGGGATGCCGCCGAAAGGGTTATGGTGTAAATGTAAAAAAATAAGCCCCGCAGCGGGCTTTGGAGGTATTGTATGTCTAAAGAAGCAGTTTTGAACAAAATTAAAGATGTTGGGATCGTGGCTGTGATCCGTGCGGAGTCTGTGGAGCAGGCTGCCAAGATTACAGACGCTTGCGTGGCCGGTGGCGTGACCACCGTGGAGCTGTGCTTCACCGTGCCCAATGCAGACCAGCTGATTTCCCAGATGGTAAAGAAGTACGAGGGCACGGATGTGACCATCGGCGCCGGTACGGTGCTGGATCCGGCCACTGCCCGGATCGCCATTCTCAACGGCGCCCAGTATATTGTGTCGCCCCACCTTGACCCGGAGATCATCGCTGTGTGCAACATTTATGATGTGCCGGCTATGGCAGGTGTGGGTACGGCTACCGAGGCCATTGCCGCTATGCGCTGCGGTGCCAGCGTGCTGAAGGTGTTCCCCGGCGATGTGCTTGGTCCCAAGTTCATTAAGTCCCTGCGCGGCCCGGTGCCCTATGCCCAGTGCATGCCCTCCGGCGGCGTGGATGTGGACAATGTAGGCGACTGGATTAAGGCAGGCGCCATTGCCGTTGGTGCTGGTTCTTCCCTGACCGCCGGTGCCAAGACCGGGGATTATGCCAAGATCACCGAGACCGGCAAAAAGTTCATTGAGAACATTAAAAAAGCCAGAGCGTAAGCGATAACAAACAGAAAATACCCCCGACTGGGTACAGAGTTTGTACACAGTCGGGGGCTTTTTTATAACCGATTTGCCTCCCTTGCAAAGGGAGGTGGCAATGCCGTAGGCATTGACGGAGGGATTGCACTGTTATTCGTTCGCCGCAAGGAGGAAACTTTACTTCTTCCTTACCAGGGTAACGCAAAAGTCGTTATAATTCTTTACGGCGTATTCTTGCTGTCGGGTTTTATCCAGCTGGGGCACGGTGCCAAAGAAAATGTAGCAGTCGTCGGTCAGGTCGCGATTTTCCTCCACCTGCACATAACGCCAGCTGCCGTCCTTGGTTACCGGGCGCAGGCGGGGCGCCACATTCGGGTTACCGGCACTCAGCCCGCCACGGGCGCGCAGCTCCGGCTCCAGTGGGGTCATTTGGTCGATTTTGTCGTCCGCATAAAAGCGCAGGAATACGCTCTCTCGCTCTCTAAAGTACGGGTCCTGGCTGTCTGCCAGCAGAATTTCGCTGCTGCCGCTGTCTCTGGCGGCGGTCAGCGCCTGTTCAAAGCTTTTGCCGTACAGGGCACTGTTGTGGGTGGCAAAGTTGCCAAAGGCAAAGCCGGTGAGCGCCAGGGACACGACGGCCAGCCCGGCCAGCAGGCGGGGCACCGCCGGGGAGGAAAAGCTCTCCAGCAGCCAGCACACCCCAAAGGCGGCCAAAATATGCAGCAGCGGATAAAAGGCTGCGTAGCGGTACATGGCGTTGGAGGCGTAGCTGACCACAATGGCGTACACCAAAAAGGCGCCTAAAAAGCTGCCGATCACCACACGGGCGGTGGTGGTTTTGGCAAAGTCCGTATCGACCTTGCGGTGCTTCTTGGGCCACAAAAACAGCAGCAGCCCCGCCAGTGCCAGCAGCCCTGCCACTGTGTGGCCAAAGGGATAGTTGCTTACATTGCCGCTGAGGGTGGGATAGCGGGCGCTTTGGAGCAGCATTAAATCCGGCACCAGGATGTTGTACAGCACGCCGCCCAAGTTGGAGAATGCTCGCTGAAAGACAGCACCGGCAGAGCCTGCCGCGCCAAAAATGGTGGTGCTGTTGCCCCTGGCGTAGCTGTCCATAGCCGTGATGGACAGCCCCAGGAAGTTGCAGTCCTTCAGCAGACCCGCCTGCACCAGTCCTAAGAGTAGAAACGGCAGAGCACACACAGCCAATACGGCTACGGACCACAGGGCGTAACGGAATTTCATTTTCTTTTTGATCAGCAGAGATAGATACAGGATCACCAGCAGCACCGGGATCAGAATGGCTGCCGCCATATAGGCGTACAGTCCCAGGGCGAAGCAGGCCATGGATAGGGTGTAAAACAGCAGCCGTGCCTTCGGCTTTTCCACCGCGTGCACCAAAAAGTACAGGGCAAACAGCAGCACAAAGGGCAGATAGGCGCAGTCCAGGGTCCAGGCGGACTGGTACAGCCGCCACGGCTCAATTATAGACAGCAGCAAAACAGTGTTTTGCACCGTGTATTGGCCGGGAAACAGCAGTCGCGTCAGTCCCTTTAAGGCGAACAGGCTGGCAAAGGCGGTCAGCGCCAAGGGCAGCCGAGCAATCCAAATTTGGTTGCCAAACAGGCGGATAAACGCCGCTGCCAGGTAGGTGGCCAGAGAGGACTGGCCGCCGTACAGCCAGGTGTCAAAATACACCGGCATACGCTGGCCGAAAATGTCTGTGCCCTCCCGCGCCAAACTGCGGGCGTTGAGTACCAGCATAGCCTCGTCCACATGCACATCGCCGTTGATCAGGTAAAGTATAAAAAAGAGGACCTGCAACACGGCGCCCAGCAGGATCAGCCCATTGGCTGTGCCGGGCGCAGACAGTGCGCGGGTCAACGCCCCCTTGCGGGGGGCAGAAGAAGCGGTTTGCATAAGCGTTCGTTCCTCAGGATTTGGTGTGTTCGTCCAGGGTTAGGTAGTAGGCGGGCATAAATTCTTTTCGGAAGTAGGCCACCTCCGGCAGGTCAATGGCCTCCACTTTGGCCTCCTGGGCACGCAGAGCCATCTCAAACTCCCGGTTGCCCATACGGTCCTCCTCAATGCACTTGATCAGTGCGCTGATTTTGTCCGCCGCCTTCACCAGCTGCCACAGTTCTTTGTCCGCCGGGTCGGGGTGAAAGCAAGGGTCGTAATCCGGTCGGAATTCCTCCGGCAGCATCGCCAGCAGACGATCCCCCGCCGTGGCCTCGATCTCTTTATAGGCACGGCGAATGGTGTCGTTATAATATTTTACCGGGGTCGGCATATCGCCGGTGATCACCTCGGTGGTGTCGTGGTACAGCGCCAGCAGTGCGCACCGCTCCGCGTTGTAGCTGCGGCCGAATTTCTTATTGCCGATCAGCGCCAGCGCATGGGCAATCACCGCTACGGTGTGAGAGTGCTCGGCAATGTTTTCCTTGCCGGTATTGTTCATCAGTGCCCAACGGTCAATCAGCTTCATGCGCTCTACCATGGCAAAGAAGTTGCTGCTCATGCGTCCGCCTCCGGCAGGGGCATACCCAGCTCCTCCAGCTGTACGGCGTCGATCTCTGCCGGGCAGCCGCTCATCAGCTCGCTGGCGTTCTGTACCTTGGGGAATGCGGTCACATCCCGCAGGGAGTCTGCACCGCAGATGAGCATAGCCAGTCGATCCAGCCCAATGCCCATACCGCCGTGGGGCGGTGCGGCGTATTGATAGGCCTCTACCAGGAAGCCGAATTTGGCGTCGATCTCCTCTTTGCTCAGCCCCAGAAGTTCAAACATTTTGTTTTGCAGCTGGCAGTCGGTGATACGCATGGAGCCGGAGGACAGCTCAATGCCGTTGAGAACCAGGTCAAAGGCCTTGGCACGCACCCGGGCCTTGTCCGTATCCAGGTACGGCAGGCACTCCTCCATAGGCATGGTGAAGGGGTGGTGCATGGCGATCCATTCGCCGGTTTCCTCGTCCTGTTCAAAGAAGGGCATTTCCGTGATCCACAGGAAGTTCCATTTGCCCTTGGGAATGATGTCCAGCTCCTTGGCCACCATCAGGCGCAGAGCGCCCAGAATAGGCAGCGCCTTGGAGGTTTTGTCAGAGATGATAAAGACGCAGTCGCCTTTTTCTGCTCCCAGGTGGGTGAGCAGAGCGTCCAGCTCGCCCGCTTTTAAGAATTTGTTAAAGGAGCAGGTGGGGGTCTCGTCTGCCCAGCGCACATAGGCCAGGCCACCGGCGCCGATCCCGCGGGCGTGCTCTGTTAATTTGTCAATTTTCTTACGGGTATAGGCAGCGGCGGCGTTCTTTGCTACAATGCAACGCACGGTGCCACCGGCGGCAATGGCATTTTGGAACACCACAAAGTCCGTCCCCTTGGCCCAGTCGGTGATGTCCTCAATGCACATATCGAATCGGGTGTCCGGCTTATCGGAGCCGTAGCGAGCCATGGCGTCCGCGTAAGTCATGCGAGGCAGGGGAGCGGCAATGTCCACGTCTACGGTCTGTGCCATCAGGGTCTGAATAAAGCCTTCGGCCATCTGCATAATGTCCTCGCAGTCCACAAAGCTCATTTCCAAGTCGATTTGGGTGAACTCCGGCTGCCGGTCGGCGCGCAGGTCCTCATCTCTAAAGCAGCGAGCCAGCTGAATGTAACGGTCCAGCCCGGCGATCATGCACAGCTGTTTGTAAATCTGGGGGCTTTGGGGCAGGGCATAGAACTTGCCCTTGTGTACCCGGGACGGCACCACATAGTCCCGGGCGCCCTCCGGGGTGGATTTGATCAGCATGGGGGTCTCGATTTCTACAAAATCGTGGCCGTAGAAGTATTCCCGGGCAATCTTGGCGATTTTGTGGCGCATGAGCAGGTTCTGGGTGAGCCGCTCGTTGCGCAGGTGCAGGTAGCGGTATTTCAGTGTGGTCTCGTCGCCTACTTTATCTGCGTTGGCGATTTCAAAGGGCGGGGTCTGCGCCTTGGAAAGCACGCGCAGGTCTGTGACCGCCAGCTCAATCTCGCCGGTTTTCAACTCTTTGTTGACGCTTTCCCGCTTTTGCAGGGTGCCGGTGGCAGCCAGCACATACTCGCTGCGTACGCTCTGCGCCTTGGCAAAGATCTCTCGATCGGTGGCGTCGTTAAAGCTTAGCTGCAAAATACCGGTGCGGTCCCGCAGATCAATAAAGATCAGGTTGCCCAGGTCCCGCTGGCGCTGTGCCCAGCCGTAAACGGTCACTTCCTGCCCGATCTGCTCGGTGGTGAAGTTGCCGCAGTAGTCTGTTCGTTTCATTCCCGTTAAAGTATCCATTATTCCGTTTCTCCTGTTTGAAAAAGGCTTGTAAAGTCAAAGGCTTCGCCGTTGATCTCCAGATCTGCCAGCTGCGCCTGCATGCTGACGCTGTAAAATCCGTTGACAAAGGTAGAAAGCGCTACTTCCGTCTCCTCCCCGGTGTCCATAGCTTTCAGTTGCACCCGGTCGGTATCCACTTCGTTGTCGCCCAGCACCACGGTGTAGCGGGCGCCCAGCTTGTTGGCATATTTCATTTGGGCACGCAGGGAGCGCTGGTTCAGATCCATCAGCACCGCAAAGCCCTCGCCGCGCATATCCCCGGCCAGCTCCAGCGCCTTGCCGGTGGCCTTGTCGCCCAGGGCGATGATAAACAGGTCTGCTTTTTCCGGCTCCGGGTAAGCGCAGCCCTGTGCCTCCATCAGCAGTTGCAGCCGCTCCAGTCCAAGGGCGAAGCCCAGGGACGGGGTCTTTTGGCCGCCCAGTTCGTCAATCAGGCCGTCGTAGCGCCCGCCGCCGCACACGGTGCCTTGGGCACCAATGGAGTCGGACACGAATTCAAATACTGTCTTGGTGTAATAGTCCAGCCCGCGGACAATGCGGGGGTTTACGGTGTAGTCGATATTTTGCGCTTTTAAGTAAGACTGTACTTTATCAAAGTGTTCCCGGCACTCGTCGCACAGATAGTCGGTCACTGCCGGGGCGTCCTTGGCGATCTCCTGACATACCGGGCTTTTGCAGTCCAAAATGCGCATGGGGTTGCGCTCCAGCCGGCCCCGGCAGGTGTCGCACAGTTCGTCTTTGCGGGCAGCAAAGTAGCTGCGCAGGGCGTCATAATATTTGGCACGGCAAGTGGGGCAGCCGATGGAGTTGATCTCCAATCGCAGTCCGGTGACCCCCAGCCGGTCAAAGATCGCGGAAGCCAAGGCGATTAGTTCAGCGTCTGCCAGGGGGGATTGGGTGCCGAAGCACTCCACACCGAATTGGTGGAACTCCCGCAGGCGACCGGCCTGGGGCTTCTCATACCGGTAGCAGCTGTCCAGATAATAGACCTTTTGGGGCAGCGCCTCGTTGCACAGCCCGTTCTCCAGGAATGCCCGGGCAGCACCGGCAGTTCCCTCCGGGCGCAGGGTAATGGAGCGGCCGCCCTTGTCGTCAAAGGTATACATCTCTTTTTGCACCACATCGGTGGTGTCACCCACGCCCCGCTGGAACAGCTCCGTGTGCTCAAACACAGGGGTACGGATCTCTTTGTATCCAAAGTCGGCGGCCGTTTCCCGAGCCGTGGCTTCAATATACTGGATTTTGTAGGCGTCCTGGGGCAGCACGTCCTTGGTGCCCTTAATCGCTTTGGTAATCAGTGCCATAGTTCTTTCTCCGTTCGTGTAATACCAGCAAAATCGGGTGAGCTGGCTCACCCGTTGCGTTTTTAGTGATTGTATTTGGGGTTGACGATCTCTCGCCATTCAAAGTCGCCCCGCTCCACGCCGCGGATCAGCGCCTCTGCCGTGGCAATGTTGGTGGCAAAGGGAATGTTGTGCACATCACACAGCCGCAGCAGGTCGTTGTCGTTGGGTTCATGGGGTTTGGCGGTCAGCGGATCTCTAAAGAAGATCAGCAGGTCAATCTCGTTGCAGGCAATACGGCTGGCGATCTGCTGGCCGCCGCCTTGGCTGCCGCCTAAAAAGCAGTTGATCTTTAGACCGGTGGCCTCTGCCACCAGCTTGCCGGTGGTGCCGGTGGCACACACCTCGTGGCGGCTGATAATGCCACAGTAGGCAATGCAAAACTGCACCAGCAGTTCTTTTTTGGCGTCATGTGCAATCAGTGCAATATTCATAATGCTCCTCCGTTTCTCTTAGGGGGTCAGGTGGTTAGGTGCGCGCGGGGCGCTGTAGGCTCAGCCGTTTTTATATAAACGGCGGTTGTTTTTCATTTTACAGTTCATCATACCATATTTTGGCGCTTTATTCAACAAAAAATACAGGTCAGTTCAGCAGGGCACCGGTTTTTTGATTGGTTTTTTCGTCCGTATTGTTCTGATACCAGTATTTGATGATGGAAGAGGTGATCTCTGCGGTGGAAGTACCGCTGCCTGCCAGCTCAACCACGGAGGCCACGGAGATCTCCGGATTGTCATAGGGGGCAAAGGTGATCAGAAAGCCGTTGTTCTTCTTCACGCCGTTGACGAACACCTGCGATGTACCGGTTTTGGCGGCGACTTCGGTGCGCAGCTGGTTGAAGATTAGCGAGGGTGCACCTTGCGTTGCCACCAGGCGCATACCGCTCTTCACGGCAGTGAGGGTGGATTTGTGCAGATCCAGGCTCTCCTCTATCTTGGGCTGGGTCTCGGTGACAGTGCCGCTGCTGTTGTCAATCAGGCTCTGTACCAGGTGCAGCTGGTAGCGGGTGCCGCCGTTGGCCACAGTGGCGCAGTAGTTACTCAACTGTAAGGGCGTAAACAGATTGTCAGACTGGCCGATGCCCGCCTGAATGGTATCACCGCTTTGCCACACGCCGCCGGCAGCTTCACGCTCCTCCGGCCCGGCCAGGGTACCGGCAGACTCGGCGATCTCCACGCCGGTCTTTTGTCCCAGGCCAAAGGCACTGGCGTACTCGTTCATCTTGGTAATGCCCAGGCGCTTGGCACAATTGTAAAAGAAGATGTTACAGCTGTCGCGCAGGGCGGTCTCCACATTCTCGCCGCCGTGGGCGTTTTTGTTCAGGCACTGGAAGGTCTGGTCATAATAGCGGAACAGACCGCCGCAGTTGAAGATGGTGCTGCGGGTGATGGCGCCCTCCTCCAGGGAGGCTACTGCCATCATGGGCTTAAAGGTAGAGCCGGGGGCGTAGGTACCCAGGGCAAAGCGGCTCCACAAGGGCCGCCGCCGGTTGGTGGCCAGCTGCTCGTATTTGTCATAGTAATCCGCCAGGTCGAAGGTGGGATAACTGGCGGATGCCAGTACCGCGCCGGTGTTTACATCCTGCACCACCACGGCGCCGGCAGAATTGTAAAGATCCGTTTTGTCGCAGACCTTTTTTAGTTCTTTTTGGGCCAGGGTTTGCAGGTCACGGTCAATGGTCAGTACCACCGTGTTGCCCTGTACCGGGGCTTTGGTGATCTCCTCGGTCACATGGCCGTCCTTGTCTACGGTAATGGTCTTTTCGCCGGGGGTGCCCCGCAGCGCACTCTCCATGGCGCTTTCAATCCCGCTTTCGCCGATCTGGTCGTGAATGCCGTAGCCTTTGCCTTTCAGCTGGGCGTACTCCTCTGCGTTGATCTTGCGCACGGTGCCCAGAATGTGGGGCGCCAGGGTGGAGTCCGTATATTCCCGGTGGGTCACCACCTGTACATCGGCACCCAGGTAACGGTCCTTGTCCTCTTTAATGGCGGCTACCGTCTCGCTGCTCACCTCGTCGGCGATCACTACCGGGGTGCTGATGGAGAATTGCAGCCGGGTCAGCTCGTAGCGCAGGTTGCCGATTTGCAGGGCGGTCTTGGTGTCGTATTGCTCCAAACCGTACTTCTCCACCATAGCGTCATAGCAGTTTTGTGCTGTGGCGTAGGGTTGCAGGTTGAACATATCCGCACTTTTCATAGTGGCAATGTCTGTCTTTTTACCGGAAAAGACGATTTTGCCGCTTTTCAGTTTTAAGGGCAGGTTTTGCGTGTATTCCTCGCCGTTTTTCTGAAACAGCGCAATGAGATTTTGCAAAATGGCGTTGCGCTTGTCATTCTCCGTAGCGGCAGGGAAGTAGGCAGCGTCCAGAATAATGGAGTTGGTCTCTCGGTTGGTGACTAAGGCGTTGCCGTTGCGGTCCACGATCTCGCCTCGGGCGGCCTCAATGGCGACCTTGTAGGTCTTGACCGTATTGTTTTGGGCGGCGTAGTATTCGTGATCCTGAACCTGGATTTTATATAGCGTGGCGGAGAAGCCGATGATCATCACTGCCACCAGCAGCAGGGCAATGACCGAACGGGTGCTTTTGTATCGACTTTGCATCGGCTTTTCTCCTTTCGTTTTTTTATAGGATGCCCATTATTGCAGGGCCTTGCGGTTCAGCCGCTGGCGCAGGGGTCGCAGCAGAAACCAAAGAATGGGGGCAACCACCGCTGTGTACAGAGCACAGGGTAGGTAAAAGGTGAACAGGGTGTTTGTGCCGCCGTCCACGCCCTTAATGAGAATAAAGCACAGCCAGTACAGCAGACCATACAGGAAGGGCGCCGGCAGAGCAAACAGCATGTGGGTCACAAAGGTGCTGCGAATATAGCGCTCCATCACCGCGGACACGCCAAAGCACAGCAGCATAAAGAACAGGGCGTTGAACCCGGCGGATTTGGCCGCGTGCAGGTCCCACACGCACCCGGCAAACAGTCCCAGCAGTGCGGCGGGCAGCTCCCGCTCGCCCATGACCAGCAACAGGGTCACCGGCAGCAGCAAAAAGCAGCGGGCGCTGCCAATTTGCCAAAACAGGCCGGGGGTATTCTGCAACAGGCCGGCGACGGCGATTACCAAACAGTAGACCGTGTATTTTACCGTCTTTTGATGTGTTGTCAGTTCCATTACTTGCCTCCCTTAGCGGGGGTAAAGCCGGTGAGCACCAGGCAGTCGGTAATATTGGCAATATCCGTGCCGGGTTTGACAATGGCGTAGGTACTGATGTTGGTGGTCTCGTCCGCCACCTCCTCCACCGTGCCAATGATCAGGCCCTTGGGCAGTTTAGAGCTGATGCCTGCGCTGGCAATGATGGAGCCGTAGGTAATGTCCGTAGAGGTGCTCAGGTTCTCAAACTTGCAGCAGCCGTCCGCCGCCAGCTTGGCGTCGCCGGTTACATAGCTGACCTCGCCGGAGTTGATGTCATAGGCAGAGACGGAAAAGTCCGGATCCAGCACCGTGGTGACAATGCTGTATGTGGGATAGGCTTTCTTCACAATGCCGATTAGGTAGCGACCGTAAAGCACCGCATCGTTCTCCTTGACGCCGCTGACGGTGCCTTTGCTGATGGTAAAGCTGAGATACGGATCTGCGCTGTCCCGGCCTACCACATCGGCAGCCACATACTGAAAACCGCTGTTCTCGTCTTTCAGCTCCAGCGCCTCTTTGTACTCCTCATTTTGGCTCTTGATATTTTTATAATCCGCCAGCTGCTCCTGCATTTCGCCCAGTTGGCGTTGCAGCTCGTCAATCTTCTTTTCGTATTCGGTATTGCCCTTGGCGTTGCCGGAGAGGGTGGCCAGCCCGTCGCTGATCTTCTCCGCAGCCCAGTGGGCGGGGGCAAAGACGGTACCCAGTACGCCGCTTTGGGCGGTCTCGCCGTGGCCGGTGGCTGCCGCAATGAGCATACCCAGCACCAGGAGTGCTGCCAGTATGCCTACGGTCTTCACCGGGCGGCTTTTCCAAAATGCTTTCATTATCTCGCCCTTCTCAGTTTGATGGAGGTGCCGATAGCCACGCAGTCGGTGGGGGCGTCCGGAATGTGAATTTTGATTTTCGTTTCCTGCTCGATCAGGTCCGCCAGCCCCCGCAGGGTGCTGGAGCCGCCGGTCAGGTAAATGCCCCGGTCCATAATGTCCGCTGCCAGCTCCGGCAGGGTCACCTCCAGGGTTTCCTTAATGGCACGGATGATCTCCTGCACCGGCTCGGTCAAGATTTCCCGTACCTGGGCGCTGGTGATCTCCATGGCGCCGGGCAGGCCGTCCGTCAGGTTGCGTCCCCGCACTTCCATAGCGCCCTCGCCGTCATAGGGTGCGGCAGAGCCGATCTTCAGTTTAATCTCCTCTGCCATGGGCTCGCCGATGAGCAGGTTGTGGTGCTTTTTGATATAGTCGATGATAGCCTCGTCCATGGCCTCGCCGCCTACTTTAATGCTCTTGCAGGCTGCAATGCCGCCCAGGCTCAGCACCGCCACATCGGTGGTACCGCCGCCGATGTCTACGATCATGGAGCCGGTAGGCTCATACACCGGCAGACCGGCGCCCAGCGCTGCGGCCATGGGCTCATCGATCAGCTCCACATCCTGCGCACCGGCGCTGCGTACCGCGTCCTCCACGGCACGGCGCTCTACCTCGGTGACCCCGGAGGGCACGCTGATGACCACGCGGGTCTTGGAAAACATGGAGCGCTTGTCCGAGCGGAAAATAAAGCTGTGCAGCATATCCGCGGTCATATCAAAGTCGGCGATGACGCCGTTTTTCAGCGGTCGCACGGCCACAATGGAACCGGGGGTGCGGCCAATCATCTGCTTGGCCTGGGTGCCGGTGGCAACCACCCGCTTGGTCTTTACATCTACGGCTACCACGCTGGGCTCCCGCACAATAATGCGGCCCTTGCGGTCGCAGATCATGGTGGTGGCAGTACCCAAGTCGATACCGATATCTCTTGACAAAATCATATGTATTCTCTCACTTTCAAAAACAGGGGGCAGTGCCGCCGCCCACTGTATAAACTTTCAGCGATAATATTATATATTAAATATAAAGGGAACACAACACCCAAACGCCAAAAAATCGAAAATTCATAACTTGGTCATTTTTCGGGTCGGTGTCGGTGCGTGCTGCTGTATTTTTGGCAAAAAAAGACCGCCGCTCCGGCGTACCGGGGCGACGGCTTTTCACTTGTTTTTATACCTGCTCTCGGGCGACCAGATTGATCTGGTTGGAGTAGACAGTTTGCAGCTTGCCGTTTTGGTCGTAGTAATTTACATACCCTCTGGCCGCCCAGTTGTAGCGGTTGGAAAGTTTCTTTATATTCACCACATAGGTCTCCTCCAGGCTGTCTGTGTTGAAGTTGCTGGCCAGCATTTTGTTGTTTAGCAGCAGGGTAAAGTCGGTGGGGTCAAAGTCGGCGGCGTCTTTGTAGTAGAACGCTACGCCCACGGACTGAATATCCAGGTAATCCGGCCACCCGGCGGCCATCACAAAAGAGCCAACATTGTTCTTTTCGTCCAGTTTGTAGTACAGATCCAGCACCGGTACCCCGTCCTTAGCCGGGGAGGTGGTGGGCAGAGAGGTGTCGTCCGCCGTGTAGGTGGGCAGCAGGGTCACATTTTGGCCGCTGCGCAGCTTTTCCAGCACGGTGCGCTCGTCACAATCCCAGCCGGTGGCGGTGTAGCCGTAGCGATAGGGCACCTCCGGAAGCAGATCTGCCAGACTGTCTGTGGCCGCCCATTCCGCCGTGGTGCGTGTAACGGTGGCGCTGATCCAGCCGCTTTCGGTGGCAAAGGTCAGGGTGGAGCTGCCGGTCTTTACGCACACCGCTTGCAGCTGCGCATTGGTGGTGGCGGTAAAGTGGTAGGTGGTGTTGCGGCTCATATAGCGGTGATTGATCTTGTCGTACCAACCCACAAAGGTGTAGCCGTCATAGGGCAGTGCCACCAGGGTTACGTCGGCACCCTTTAATGGCTTGTAGCCGCCACAGCCGCCGGTTTGATCGCCTACTGTGGCGGCGCAGGTGCCGTTCAGGGCGGTGACGGTCAGGTCAAAGTACGGCGCCAGGTTGTAAATGGCAGTAAGCACCGCCGTGGTGCCTGCGTCGATCTGCGCCTGGGTCACATCGCCGGTCAGGTAGGGGGTGTAGGTGTCCACTTCCTTTTGCAAGGCGGCCAGGCTCTCGGCCGAATACTGCGCCTCTTTGCAGGCGGCAGCCAGGGACAACGCTGCTTCCAGCGCACTGCGGTCCACCTCTGCTTTGGGCGGAATCACGGTTTTGCTCTTAAAGGTGATTTTTTGATCCGCGCCCCGCACATAGCTTAGGTACACGGTATTGCTCACCGGGCAGGCGGTGAGGGTAGACACCGGGCTGTCAATGCGTTCGCCCTCCTGGGTAAAGGTGCCGTTGTCGTAGCGGTACAGCAGCAGGTTGCCGCTCTCCGTATTGGGGCTGGCCACCAGGTACAGGGCGCTGCCCAGGGTGGTCCATGCGGTTTCGCCGCAGGTGATGCCGCTGTCCGGGCCGAGTGCCCAGTTGCTACCGTCATAGATGGCGGTTTGCAGGGTGGCGCCGCCCAAAGACAGGTACAGCTTGCCGCCGCTGCTGATCACATCGTAAAAGTTGCCCTTTACCGTATCGTCAGAGAATTTTTCAAAAGCGGTGCCGTTCCATTTGAGTGCGGTGATCACGCTGTTACCGGAGCGATACAGCAGGCAGGGACCGCCGTAGTCCACCAGCTTGGGCTGGCCGATAAAAGTGCCGGTTACATAGGTGCCAAGGTCAGTGGCGGTTGTGCCGTCCACCTGCATCAGCAGCAGGTCGTTGTAGTACATATAGCCCACCTGCCGGTTGGTGATGCAGGCCATATACAGCTTGCCGCCGATCACCCGCAGGCTGACCCCGGTGCCGGCGTTATCCACCGTGCGTACCGCTTGCCAGCTGCCCCCGGCGGTTAGGTCGTAGCGCATCAGTCGGGCGGCACCGTTGGTGTCGTTAAAGGCCATATACAGGTTGCTGCCCTGCCGTGCCAGTTGGAATTCGCTGGCAAAGTTCTCGCTGATCTCCGGCGCAAAGTCCGTCCAAGCACCGTTTTCATACTTATGGGAGCGGATCTTTTTGTTCTCTGCCGCTACGGTGTACAGGGCGCCGTCTACCTCTGTCATGGTTACGCCGTAGGTCATGTTTCCGGTGGCGGCATAGTTCAGATCCTGCCACAGGTCATAGTCGCTTTTTTGCGGAATTTCCACTTCCAGGGTGGCCTGCTGTTTGTCTGCGGATACGGCAATGTTCTTCAGCACAATGCCGGAGTTGCTGCCGTCGCTGAAGGTCAGGGCCCCGTCTGCCAGGGTGGCGTTCATATCCGCAGAGCCGATGGTGCTGCGGGTTTCGCCGGTGCTGTCGTCCTTGTAGGGCAGGTAGGCGTGGCTCACATCCAGTATCTCGTTGCCGGTGTAGCCCGGTTGGCCGGACTGGGGCCGGAACACATAAATGCCCGTGTAGCCCCGCAGGTTGGTCAGCCCGTCCACATTCAGGTTCACCCGGTAAACGATTACCCCGGTGCCGCCGATGCGGCAGTCCAGGGAGTCCTGCTCCGTGTAGTTAATGGGGGGCTTTTTGCGGTATTCTACCACAAAGATTTCGTGGTCGTTTAAGGGCGATTTTAGGATAAAGGCCTGGTTTCCGTCAGCGTTGGCCTGGTCATCCAGGGTTAGGGTGCTGTTTTGGGTTACCGTATCTATGTTGATCCAGTGGGTAAAATACATCCGCTCGTAGGCCAATGGGTACTGGGGCGAGCCGGGGATTACTCCGCCCATTACGGACCAGCTGTACACCGGCCGGTCGTCGCCGGAATTGCGGTACAGGTCCGGGTAGCCAAAGGTGTGCAGGTACTCGTGGGCCAGCAGACTGCTGCCCTCGGAGCGCAGTCGGTCAGTGCCAAACACATTGTAGCCGACCACCGGCTTGTTGTTGATCTTGGCAGAGCCGGAGTAGTCGCTTTTGTGGGCTACCAGCGTGGCAGAGGAGGAGGCCTTGCTGGACTGGCTGGCCTTTAGAATCACCATCACATTGTCTACAAAGCCGTCCCCGTCCAGATCCACGGCTTTGTCTGCAATAGAGGGCATTTGCCGAATCAGACTCTCTATGATTTGGGTGTCCAAATTTTGAACCAGGGCGTCGCTTTCCTTCACCGGTACTTGCAGGGCGTGCACCGTGGTGCCGTCGTACTGGGGAATGATGTTTTCCATTTGCAGCTGACCGTAGGAAATGCTGCTCAGATAGTTCTTCAGCGAGCGGCCAAAGCTACCGTCGATGTAGCCTACCAGTTCCCCGGCGTATTGGTCAAAATAGGCGTCTGCCGCCATCTGCGTGTCGTCTGCAAAGTAGCCGAACAGCACAATGTTGGCCTTGTTGACCGTTTTGTTGCCGGTGGTCTTGGCCTGGGCACTGATGGGTAGTGCCGTGCATAGCAAAATCATGGTCAGCAGCAGCGCCAAACCCCGCTTGATCTTGTTCATTTTTTTGCACCCCTTCGCGCCAAAAAATGGCATAATTTCTACCCGAATCATACCATATTTTCTATTGTCAAGTCAATGCGCTTTTCGCGTTGACAAACAGAAAACAGACACCGGAATTTCCGGTGCCTGTTTATGTGCAGTATGAATGTGGGCTTGAGTCCTGAAAATGAAAAAAGACGGCGTAAACAAACGCCGTCTTGGTGGTTGCGGAGGTAGGACCGAGATTGCGCACTCGCTACGAAACAGTCCCCCGGACTGTTTCTCCCAAATGCTTGCGCATTTGGAGCCTCCTCGTCGTCACAAGTTCCATATCGCTCCAAACCACTTTTGTTTATGCAAAAGGCAAAAGTGATTTGTCGCTTATTCCACTGCTCCTCCTCTCCCCAAAAAGGCTTTCGCCTTTCCGGGGACCCCGATGTAGGTTCGAGTCCCGATTAAATAATAAAAAACAGACACCGTTTGGTGTCTGTTTTAGTGGTTGCGGAGGTAGGACTCGAACCTACGACCTCCGGGTTATGAGCCCGACGAGCTTCCAACTGCTCTACTCCGCGATATGGTCGGTGCACTTTCTTAGTGCTATATCATTATAGCAGATATTTTCATTTTGTCAACACCTAAATTTTGGCAAAGGAAAAATCGAGGGCGACCCGAGCAATGAAAAAGCAGCGGGCCACTGATAACCCACTGCTCTCCCATCATCTGCCGATGATAACCTTAACCTGTGCTTAAGCACAAAAATATAATACTATATTCCGGCCAAAAAGGCAAGCGAATTGCAGATATTTAACGAATTTATTTATGGTGTATCATTACAGCGGGTATAAATTTAGCTGTGCAGCGGTAGTAAAAGGCACAAAATGCCCTGATAAAATCCAAAAATAGGCAAAAAACAACCCTGCCGCATGGCAGGGCTGCAAGCGATTTTAACTTATTTTACGCGGCTGATCTCGCCATGCTTTGCCAGATACTCGTCGCTGGCCGGGAAGTGGTTCTTGTAAGTGATGCTTACCACGGCGCTCTTGTCGCGCAGAACGGCTACATTCGCATGGGACACATCTACGGTAACTTCCATATCATAGTCGGCCTCTACGATCTTGCCGGTCTTGGTGTCGATTTTCACAACGCCGGTGCCATTCTTATAATGTACCTTGCAGTTATCGGCAGTGGTGCCCTCAGACCAGGTCAGCGGCTTGATGCTATTAACAACGGAGTCGATGCCGCCCAGTGTATTGAAGAACCGACCCTGAGAGTCCTGACCCTTGTGGCTCATTTCAGCCATCTTAGGCTGGATCTTCATGGTGATGGTGCCGTCGCCATTGTCCTCAACTACAACAGCCAGCACATCATCGGCAGTCAGAGAAGAGGTGACTAAGCTGTTGCCCTTCTCGTCTACATCGTCCTTCTGCACTTTGCCGGCGGTGGGAGGCAGGGCAGAGGTGCCTGCGTGAAAAATGCCGCCTACGATACCGGGTACCATGCTGTTGATGGTTTTGTTCTCGTTACCATCGATGATGACGCTGTTAATCTTTAAGTCCTCATCGCCGATGAAGGCGCTCCAAGTCTGCTTGCCCTCCGGGGTATTGAACTCGGCGGTCTCAGCCTTGGTCTTGTTGTAGGCCTCTACATAGTACTTGACTGCGTCCTCAGCGGTGTCCATTTTAATACCGCCGTAAGTGCCGGCCTGAAACTCGCCGATTACGGACTTGTCCTCAGTAGCGGCGGCGTCGGCAGCTACGGGTGCGGTCTTGGCGGCAGAAAATACCACCTTAACGGCAAAGATAACTGCAACGGCAACCAGTGCAATTAACAAAATGCGGATGATCACATCCAGTGCGGATTTGCGTTTCACATTATAGCTCATAATAAATCCCCTTTCTACAGTATAATAACCGATAGGAACATAATTTTCAACTGCTTTTTTCAAATCTGTCCAAAAAAAATAGAAAATTCCGTTTTCGATTGACTTTTTACAGGGGATTCAGTACACTTACAATTAGCAAGTAGTATCTAAAAATACAAAATCCAGAGATACTACCTTGCAGAAGGGGGATTTTAATTATGGCGGAGACGCTGCAAAAAACCAAGAAGAAAGCCGGGCGGAAAAAACACCGTGCCGGTCGCATTGTGCTGGCGGTACTGGGGGTACTGATCCTGGCCATTGTGATTACGGATGTGGTGGTGTGCCACCATCGGTCGGACCCGGACCACATTCAAACGTACGACACCCAAAACCCGTATGTTTTGGAACAGACAGACATTTCCGGCCACCGCAGCGGCGGCGGGATCGAACCGGAGGAGACTCTGCGTGCCTTTAAGAATTGCGCCGAGAACCCGGACTTCTCCATTGATGTGTTTGAATTTGACCTGCATATCACCAAGGACGATGTGCTGGTGCTGCTTCATGACGACACGGTGGACCGCACCTCGGACAGCCAGCAGGTGTTTGGCGAGAAGGATGTGCGCCCGGAGAACAAGACTTATGACGAACTGCGCCAGTTGAATATGGGGGCGCAGTTTGAGACGGAAAGCGGCGAAAAGCCCTATGCGAACCTGCATGGGGATCAGGTGCCGGACGATCTGCGCATTTTGCGGGTGGAGGACGCGCTGGACTACCTGATTGCACAGGGCAAGGGCGAATATAAGTATATTATCGAGATTAAAAACAGCGGCGATTTGGGCACCCACGGTGTGGACCTGCTCTATAATATTATGAAAGAGCGCGGAATTATCGACCGGGTGATCTTCGGCACCTTCCATAAGGAAGTGAGCGCCTATGTGGACGCCACTTACCAGGATATGACCCGCAGCACTTCCATTGCCGAGGTGGCGGAATTCTGGGCTGCAGCCCTGCGCAATGACGAGAATTACACGCCGCCCTGCAAGGTGCTGCAAATTCCCTATTGCGCGCCGTACAAGAACCTGGGCTTCAACTTGGGCACAGCCACGGTAATCAATTATGCCCACGCCCATGATATGGCGGTGCAGTATTGGACAGTGAACGACCCGGAGGACATGGCCTACCTGGTGGATTTGGGCGCCGATTGCATTATGTCCGATTACCCGGATAAGCTTTATGATACCATGCAGGATAAGGCGTAAATATCCGGCGATGGTGAAAACAGAATAGAATCAGTGTGTACCGGCCGGCATTTGTCGGCCGGTATTTTGCGCGGTAACGTGTGCCCGGTATAAGCGAGCGGGGATTTGCTCCCGCCGTAATTGAAAAAAGAAAAGGAACGGCGGGGCCGTTCCTTTTTGCTATACATGATAGATTTACAATACCTTATCCAGGAAGGTGGTCAGGCGCTCGGCCTTAGGATGGTCGAAGATGTCCGTGGGAGTGCCTTCTTCCAGCACCTTGCCGTCGTCCATAAACAGCACCCGGCTGGCAACCTCCTTGGCAAAGCCCATCTCGTGGGTGACCACCACCATGGTCATACCGTCGTTGGCCAGCTCTTTCATCAGATCCAGCACCTCGCCCACCATTTCCGGGTCCAGGGCGGAGGTGGGCTCATCAAAGAGCATCACCTTAGGGTTCATGGCCAGAGAGCGCACAATGGCGATTCGCTGCTTTTGGCCGCCGGAAAGCATGGAGGGATAAGCGTCTGCCTTATCCCGCAGGCCGATCCGATCCAGCAGGCGCAGGGCGTTCTCGTTGGCCTCCTCCTTGTTCATCAGCTTCAACTGAATGGGGGCCAGGGTAATGTTGCCCAGCACGGTCTTGTTGTTAAACAGGTTAAAGTGCTGAAACACCATGCCCATACTGCGGCGCACCCGGTTGATGTCCGTCTTTTTATCCGTAATGCACTGGCCGTCAAACCAGATTTGACCGGAGGTGGGGGTTTCCAGCAAATTCAGACACCGCAAAAAGGTGCTTTTGCCGGAGCCGGAGGGGCCGATCACAACGATCTTTTCGCCCTTTTCGATGTTTTCGTCTATGCCTTTCAGCACTTCCAGCTTACCAAAGCTTTTGTGCAGGTCAGATACCTTTATCACTTTTTCTCAGGCTCCTTTCCATCAACTTAATGCCCAGGGTGATTACCAGTACGATCACAATGTAGATCAAGGCCATCACCAGGTAGGGGATCATAAATTCGTAGCTGTTGGAGCCAATGCGGTTAAACGCAACATACAGGTCCATAGCGCCTACGAAGCTGACCACCGAGGTCTCTTTGATCAGCGAGATAAACTCGTTGCCCAGCGTGGGCAGAATATTCTTGACCGCTTGGGGAATCACAATCTTCATCATGGTGGTGGCGTAGCTCAGCCCAATGGCCCGGCCGCCCTCCATTTGCCCACTGTCTACGGACAGAATACCGGCGCGCATGATTTCGGAGATGTAGGCGGCGGAGTTCATACCGAAAACCACCACGGCTACGGCCACGGAATTCATGTGCAGGTTCATCAGCGGCATCAGTACATAGTAGAATACCAGCAGCTGTACCACAATGGGGGTGCCTCGGAACAGGCCTACATACAGCCCGGACAGACCGTTAAAGAACTTAGCCACCGGATTGGTGCGTGGAATAACCCGGGTGGTGGCGATCACGGTGCCGAAAACGATACCGATCAGCAAGCCCAGCATGGCGATCTCCGCCGTATTGCGCAGGCCAAGCAGTACCGTCTTGTAGCCGTCGTGATGAATAAAGTAGTCAAGGAAAACCTGAACTTTGTTGCTAAAATTATCCATAAGTTGCGTCCCAGCCGCCAAGGCGGCTTCTTGTCAAAAAATGCCCCACCCCCGTGCGGGGGTGAGGTGCGGATTCGTCTTTGTTTATTTGACCTGATTATGCCACACTGTTGATGGCGGTGGTGATGGCAGCTGCCGGTGCGGCATCTACGATCACATAATTCAGGTTGCCGTTGATCAGGTCCTGCATAGCCAGAGAGGCGTTGTCATAGCCAACGAACTGTGCCTTCAAACCGGCAAAGCCCATGTCCTCGCTGCCCTGTACATAGGACTGACCGGTGGTGCCGTTCTGGCCGCCGATCTTTACGCTGCTGTCCAGGCCGTTCAGGATCTTCTCCACATCTTCCTTGGTCTTGCAAGCGTCAAAGGTGGTGTCGTCGCCCTTTACAACCACTTTCTGAGAAGCGGAATAATAAGAGTCGGTAAAGTCTACCTGCTTTGCGCGGGTCTCGTTGACGGTCAAGCCGGCCATAGCGATGTCGCACTTCTGCTGCTGCACGGAGGTAACCACGGCCTCAAACTTCATGTCCTTGATTACCAGCTCTTTGCCCAGGCTGTCTGCCAGCGCCTTGGCGATCTCCATGTCAATGCCGTAGAAGGTGTCGCCCTTCTTGTACTCAAAAGGCTCAAACTCGGCGTTGGTGGCAACCACCAGCTGATCCTTGGCGCTGTCCTCGGCGGCGCTGGTCACGCCTGCCGGCTCACCGCTGCCAAAGTAGTGATTGCAGATTTCGTCCAGCTTGCCGCTTTTTTTGAGCTCTTTGATGAAAGCGTTGGCCTTTTCTTTCAGCTCCGGCTGCTTTTTGTCCACGCCAAAGGCGTATTCCTCGTCAGACAGTGCAATGTCGATCACCTTGACCTTCTGGGTCTTGGCGGCCTCTGTGGTGCCCTTGCCATCCTTGCCACTGTTAGAGGAGCAAGCGGCGAAAGACGCAGCCACAAACAGGACAGCCAGCACCAGGGCAATGACTTTGTTAAACTTCTTCATTGTTTTGTACCTATCCTTTCAAAAAATTGCCGTACAGATACTTATAAATATACGGTTTATCGTGGTTCACTGTAGCACATTCCCGTGAAAAATGCAAGAGATTTCCATAGATTATACGCATAAATATGCAGTCTTTGCATAGCGAATGTATAGGCGCACAAAAAGGAACGAAAAACAATACGCTTTTTTGTGCAATGTAGCATAAATCCGCTGCCGTTGACGAACGCCTGCCGGGGCGCTATAATAAGTAATAAATCACGCCCGCCCGTCAAGGGGGGTAGATAAGAGAGGTACAGTGTGATGATGACAAATATTCCTGAGCTGAAGCTGGGACTGGTAAGCGTGTCCCGAGACTGCTTTCCCATGGCGCTGTCCGTTGGACGGCGAGACGCATTGGCGGCAGCCTATGCCAAGTACGGCGTGCTGCACAACTGCCCGGTGTGTATAGAGAGCGAGACGGATGTGGCGCCGGCCTTAGCGGACTTAAAGGCTGCCGGGGTCAACGCCTTGGTGATCTTCCTGGGCAACTTCGGTCCGGAGACGGCAGAGACCACTCTGGCCAAGCAGTTTGACGGCCCTGTAATGTTTTGCGCAGCGGCGGAGGAGAGCGGCGACAGCCTGCTGGACGGCCGCGGCGACGCCTACTGCGGTATGCTCAATGCGTCCTATAATTTGAACTTGCGTGGCGTGCAGGCGTATATTCCCCAGTACCCGGTGGGTACGGCAGCGGACTGCGCCGCCATGATCCGGGACTTTGTGCCGGTGGCAACGGCACTGCTGGCACTGTCTGATTTGAAGATCATTTCCTTCGGTCCCCGTCCCCAGGACTTTTTGGCCTGCAACGCGCCTATCGCGCCTCTGCACCGGCTGGGCATTGAGATTGAGGAGAACAGCGAGCTGGATCTGTACGCTGCGTTCCACGCCCACGCCGGGGATGCCCGCATTCCCAATGTGGTAGCGGAGATGGAGGAAGAGCTGGGCGAGGGCAATAAGAAGCCGGAGATCCTGGCCAAGCTGGCGCAGTACGAGCTGACTCTGCTGGACTGGGTGGAGACCCACAAGGGCGCTCGCAAGTATGTGGCCATTGCCGGCAAGTGCTGGCCTGCATTCCAGACAGAGTTCCAGTTTGTGCCCTGTTATGTAAACAGCCGCCTGACCGCCAAGGGCATTCCCGTGTCCTGCGAGGTGGATATTTACGGCGTGCTGTCCGAGTTTATCGGCACCTGCGTCAGTCGGGACGCGGTGACCCTGCTGGATATTAACAACAGTGTGCCGGCCGATCTGTATGCGGAGAAGATCAAGAATGCGTATCCGTACAGCCTAACAGATACTTTTATGGGCTTCCACTGCGGCAACACCCCGGTTTGCAAGCTGTCCACCTGCGAGATGAAGTACCAGAAAATCATGGCACGCACCCTGCCGGTGGAGTACACCAACGGCACCCTGGAGGGGGATATTGCCCCCGGTCCCATCACCTTCTTCCGGCTTCAGTCCACGGCGGATTGCCGGCTGCGGGGCTATGTGGCAGAGGGCGAGGTGCTGCCGGTACCTACCCGCTCCTTTGGCGGCATTGGCGTGTTTGCCATTCCTCAAATGGGTCGGTTCTATCGCCATGTGCTCATTGAAAAGAACTTCCCCCACCATGGGGCAGTGGCTTTTGGCCATTACGGCAAGGCCATCTTTGATGTGCTGCGGTGCCTGGGCGTTACCGATGTGGGCTTTAATCAGCCCCAGGGTATGCTCTATCCTACGGAAAATCCTTTTGCGTAAATCCGGACCACCCATTGCCCGGCTCTGCAGAGTCGGGCTTTTTTGCGCCTTTTTGGGGTCAAAATGTGGATTTTTGCCCCCGGGGTTGACAAATGGAAAAATTGGATTATAATAACAATTAGCACTCGAAGTCAAAGAGTGCTAATTCTGAAATAACAAAGGTGATTTGAATGAGAAAAAAGCAATTCAAGGCAGAGTCTAAAAAGCTGCTGGATATGATGATCAACTCCATTTATACCCATAAGGAGATCTTTTTGCGGGAGCTGATCTCCAATGCCTCCGACGCGCTGGACAAGCTGTACTTCCGCTCTTTGACGGACGACACGGTGGGTATGAACCGCAGCGATTTTCACATTCGCCTGGCGGTGGACAAGGACGCCCGCACCCTGACCGTGACAGATAACGGCATCGGTATGACCGGCGAAGAACTGGAGCAGAACCTGGGCACCATCGCCAAGTCCGGTTCCCTGAACTTTAAGCAGGAGAACGACACCAAGGCTGCCGACGATGTAGAGGTGATCGGCCAGTTCGGTGTTGGGTTCTACTCCGCCTTTATGGTGGCGGACAAGGTGACCGTGGAGTCTAAGGCCTTTGGGGCAGATACAGCCAACTGCTGGACCTCTACCGGCGCAGACGGCTACACCTTAGAGCCTTGCGACAAGGCAGATTGCGGTACGGTGATCACCCTGCACTTGAAAGAGAACACCGAGGAAGAAAATTACGACGAGTTCCTGGAGCCGTACCGGATTCAGGGCCTGGTGAAGAAATACAGCGATTATATCCGCTATCCCATTATCATGCAGATGAGCCACCAGGTGCCGAACCCGGACAAAGAGGGCGAGACCGTGACAGAGGTGGCGGACGAGACCTTAAATTCTATGGTGCCTCTGTGGCGTAAGGCCAAAAGCGAGCTGAAGCCGGAGGACTACAATGCATTTTACAAGCAGCGCTTTGGCGACTATGAGGATCCGGTGGATGTGATGCACTTTAAGACTGAGGGTCAAGCCACCTTTGACGCCCTGCTGTATATCCCTAAGAACCCGCCTTTTGACTACTACACCAAGGAGTTTGAAAAAGGGCTGGCGCTATACTCCAACGGTGTGTTGATCATGGAGAAGTGCCCGGATCTGCTGCCGGATCACTTTAGCTTTGTGCGCGGGCTTATTGACAGTGCAGACCTGAGCCTGAACATCTCCCGTGAGATGCTCCAGCACGATCATCAGCTGAAGATCATTGCCAAGGCCATTAACCGCAAGATCAAGAATGAGCTGACCCGCATGCTGAAGAATGAGCGGGAGAAGTACGAGGCATTCTTTAAGACCTTTGGCGTGCAGCTGAAATTCGGCGTGTATGCCAACTACGGCGCCGAGAAGGACGACCTGAAAGACCTGCTGCTGTTCAGATCCTCTGCCGGGGAGGGTATGATGACCCTGAAAGAGTATGTGGACGGTATGGCCGAGGGACAGGATACCATTTACTATGCCTGTGGCGACACGGCGGAGAAGATCGCTTTGCTGCCCCAGACGGACGCGGTGCTGAGCAAGGGTTACCAAGTGCTGTACCTGACGGATGATGTAGATGAGTTTGCCCTGCAAATGCTCATGGAGTACGATGGCAAGAAGTTCGCTAACATTACGAAGGACGACCTGAATTTGGAAAGCGAAGATGAAAAGAAAGCCATGGAGCAAAAGAATGCCGACGCCAAGGGTTTGCTGGACACGATGAAAGAGGCGTTGGGCGAGGAAGTCAGCGCCGTGAAATTCTCCGGCAACTTAGGCAGCCACGCAGTGTGCCTGTCGGCAGAGGGTTACCTATCCATGGAGATGGAAAAAGTGCTCAGCAGTATGCCCGGCGGCGGCCAGGGTGCCAAGGCCCAGCTGGTGCTGGAGATCAACGATAAGCACCCGCTGGCAGAGAAGTTGTTCGCCCTCTTAAAGGACGATCCGGAAACGCTGAAGAAATACACCAAGATCTTGTACGATCAGGCGCGGCTCATCAGCGGGCTGGATGTGCAGAACCCCACAGCGCTGGCAGACAGCATTGTGGATATGATGTTATAATTCTTGTAAAATCAAAAAGCGGCACCGCTTGCAGTTGCAGGCAGTGCCGTTCTTTTTTGTTCAGTCTGTTGTGCGTACCCATACGGCCATTTGGTCCGCCTTGCCGTTTAGTCTGCGGCAGAAGGGGACGAACCGCAGGGTGCAGGGCACGGCCTTTGGCGGTGATGTGGTGTACAGATGATCGCCGCCTTGCAGACAGGTGCCGGCGGCCAGTAGGCAGCCGTCCCGATGGACGATAGGTGATTTGGAGTCCAAAGTAAGGGCGTGGATAGAGGGAGCACCTTGGGTCTCCAGCGCATAGATCAGACCGCCCCGACTGAGTGCCACCCGCCCGGCATTGGCACCTACCCGAGCGTCACTGTACAACAGTCGAACCGTGGGTGCAAAGCAAAAGCACAGGGTGGTGGGGGCGGTGATCTGCTGCACATAGTAGCCGTCCTTTGCCGTAACCGGTTGGCCGTCCAGGGTAGGACATTTGCACCAGTCCGGCAGACGCAGCCGTAGAGTAAAGGGTCGCTTTAGCCGGGTGATCTTTACGGTGAAGTCACCGCTTTCCGGTAGGGCAGAGATGATTTGCAGATGCCCAAAAGGCGTGTCTACCTGCGCACCCAAGGGCAGTTCAATAGCCAGGGTGCTGTCGTCTGCATAAAACCCGTATTGTCCGATCCCGGCAGTGACCCGCGCCACATTGGGTGGACAGCAGGCGCAGTCAAACCAGTTTTGGCGGCGCAACGCCTGGTGTTTGCGCTCCGGTACGGTATCGTTCAGCACGCGCTCCGCCTCCAGTGGATTGGCGTAGTAGAAGTGGCAGCCGTCGGCGCTCATGGCTCCGGCAATTGTGTTCCACAGGGCAAGCTCCGCTACGGCGCCGTACGCAGCGTGCGGGTGGCAACGGTACAGCCGCTGCGCAAAGAATACCAGCCCGGCAGAGGCGCAGCTTTCCCCATACGCCAGGTCGTTCGGCAGATAATAGGCCGGGCCAAAAGCCTCGCCCACAGCAGTCTGGCCCAGCGCACCGGTCACATACAGTTTGGTGCCACACAGATCTTGCCACAGCGTTTCGCAGGCGGCTTGCAGCGCCCGGTTCCCGGTATGCTCTGCCACGGCGGCTGCCCCGGCATATAGGTACACGCCTCGCACCGCATGGCCCACGGCAGTTGTCTGTGCGGTCAGCGGGCAGTGGGCCTGGTTATAAATATAGTCGCTGCCGTCGGTGTCAACGCCTCGTTCCCTGTCAAAAAACAGCGGTCGGGTGCCCCGCGTGCGGATAAAAAAGTCGGCTGTTTGCAAATAGTCCGCCTTGCCGGTGACCTCATACAGTTGTACCAGTGCCAGTTCTGCCAGCGGGTGGCCGGGATAGCCGGGGCGCTTTCCTCTGCCAAAGGTGCGGCAAATGCAGTCCGCGGCTCGGCAAGCAATATCCAATAGGTCCCGCTCTCCCTGCATGGTCCACCGGGCACAGGCAGCTTGGGCCAGATGGCCGAAGCAGTACAGCTCATGGTAGTCCTTTAAGTTGGTAAATCGGTTTTGCAGGCCGTTGATGGAATACAGGGTGTCCAAATAGCCGTCCGTCTCCTGGGCGGCGGCAATGATCTCCACCGCTTCCCGGCTCTTTTCAGTCAGGTACGCTCGGTTGCCGTAGGGTATGGCATAGGCGGCGGCCTCCAGCCATTTGTACAGGTCGCTGTCCTGAAACACCCATCCCATAAAGGCCTTCTCTTGGGTGTTCTTGTCATCATAATACCATTTGTCCGTGGGGTAGGTGGGTCGGGGGCCACCGGCTTTTGCTGCGGCAATGGCATGAGCGGCCTTTTGGAAGTTGGCGATGCAGCTGCTCTTTGGCGCACCGGGCACCTGATCGTGCAGCACCTGCCATTGGTAGGGCAGTACGATGTCAGCTACTGTGCGGATCCGGGGCGCCCAAAAGGGGTCGGTTACGGTGATGTGTTTGGGGCTGATAGGTTCCATAAGCCTGCTCCTTGGGTAAAAAAATAGACCTGTTTTTGTACAGGCCTATTATAGCATATTTTGTTTTATGCGGCAATGTGGCCGGCGTCCGCAGTGGTGGTGGGAACCAGGCGGCGGGCGGTGGCGTCTTGCCGTGCCAGCCGGGCGCGACGGCGCTGTCTGCGGGCATAGGCGGCTTTTTTGGCAGCCAATTTCTTTTCCCTGCGGGTGATCACCAGCCCCAGCACGGTGATATACAGTACAAATTCGGCGGCGAACACCAGCTTCATTTGGGTGGGGTCCAGCCAGTCCATCAGTCGGAAGGGCAGGCTCAGCAGGGCGTAGCCCACTACCAGGGCGGTCAGGCTTAGCAGGGCGGATGTGATCAGGTGTTTTACAGTGTATTTTTTCATGGCGTTGTACCTCCTTCAAATTGCAACTTCATTGTAGCAATTCCCAAGGGTAGGCACAACGGGGCTGGTAGCCAGAGTACCAAACTTGTCCCTGTTAGTAAATATCTTTACTTCACTTTCCTTTCGCCGCTTCTTCCGCTTTGTACAGAGCGGCAGCCACGGCGTGGGCGGCTTCTTCCAGCCGATCGGCAGGCACGGCGGAGGGGGAGACCACCAATAGATTTTTGCCGCTTTTCTCTTTTACAATATACAAGGCAAGCCCCGCCTGCTCAAAAGGGGCGCTGTCCGGTAGCATCGGCGTTTCAATCTGCACCTGCAGGCCATTTTCGCCCACGCGCACCGGATGGTCCGGCAGGGCCTTTGCCAGCAGGGCGCATAGGGTCTTGGCTTTTCCGGTGTACAGACGGCGGATTTTTTTGGTGCGGGACTTCATATTCCCGTCCCGCAGGTAGGCGCACAGGGCGATCTGCTCCGTCTTGGACGCAGTTTGGGCAAAGGTGTCTTTCATTTGATGGTAGGCGGCGGCCAGCGCCGGGCTGAGCACCATAAAGCTGATGCGAATGCCCGGCAGCAGCAGGGCGGAGAAGGCGCCCATATATACCACATTGCCGCTGCCCAGGGCGTACAGTGAGGGGGTGGGGGTGCTGCTGTACAGAAAGTCGTTTTCAAAGTCGTCCTCGATCACCACCGCGCCGGTATCTGCCGAGTGGGCGCACAGCTCCAGCCGCCGCTGAATGGGCATCACATCTCCCTGCCGGTTCATGTGGGAGGGAGATACATAGATAATATCCGCATCCTTGTACCGGGTGCGCACGGTGTAGCCGTGGGCGGCAAACACGGTGCTGCCCTGTACAAAGCTGCCGTCCGGGAAGGACACGGTGCGTCGCCCTTTCAGCAGTACGCAGAGGATCTCCAACAGCATTTGCACCCCGGCGCCTACCACAATATGTTCCGGCGCGGTGACCACATTGCGCCGCTCCCGCACATAGTCTGCCAAGGCGCACCGCAAGTCGTACTCTCCCTGCGGCTCGCTGTAAGTGAGCAGCCGTTGCCGCTGGCGCAAGGCACTCTTAATGTAGCGCTGCCATAGAGAGAAGTCAAAGCTGGACAGATCGGCGCTGTTGCCGGTGAGATCCAGCCGAGGCGGTGTCTGCACCTGCGGGCGGGGCATGGGAGTCGCCGGCGCCTTAGGACCTCCCGCCACAAAGTAGCCGCTTTGGGGTTTGGCGTAAATATAGCCTTCCGCCGCCAATTGAAAGTAAGCATTCTGCACGGTGGTGCGGCTGATCCGGTAAAGCTCCGCCGCCCGGCGAATAGAGGGCATCCGTTCCCCCCGGCGCAGTCGCCCGTCGGCGATCATTTCCTTAAACATGGTATAGGCTTGGGTGTATTTTAGCATAACTGTACCTTAAAAAATCAGTGGTTTTGTGTCTTTTATTCCTGTCAAAATTAGTATATACTATATATAACAGAAAAGCAAGGGGGGCGAGAACTTGAAAAACTGCGTGGTCTTTAACGACCTTTCCGGCTACGGCAACTGCTCGCTGATGGCGGCTATTCCGGTGCTGACTGTCATGGGCGTGCGGGTGCACCCGGTGCCTACGGCGGTGCTTACCCGCCAAACCGGCTATGACCGTTACTCTATGGAGGATTTGACCGGCTTTATGCCCCAATTTACTGCGGACTGGCAAAAGGTACAGCCGGACGGCATCATCACCGGTTTTCTCAGCAATCCGGCCCAAGGGGACTGCGTTGCGGACTTTCTGGCTGTCCACCGCACGGCGGATACGCTCCTGGTGGTGGACCCGGTAATGGCGGATGACGGCAGCCTGTACGATGGGTTTGATGAAGCACGGTGTAATGCGGTGCGCCGCCTGGCAGCACAGGCAGATGTGCTCACGCCCAATGTAAACGAACTGGCGCTGCTGTGCGGGGCGGAGTATACCGAGGATCCGGCGGCGGTGCGGCAAATGGGCGCCCGCTTGGCAGAGGATCACCGGGTGGTGGCGGTCACCGGCTATCGGCAGGGAACGGAGATCCACACCCTGGTGTTTGCAGGCGGGGACTGCACAGACTTGGCAGCGCCCTTGCGTCCAGGCTCCTTTAGCGGCACCGGCGATCTGTTTGTTTCTGTATTCACCGGCGGCTTGCTTCGTGGCCGGGCGCCGGCACAGGCAGCCAAACAGGCGGTGGATTTTCTCAGCCACGCCATCGCTGTTACCCACGGTACAGACCCCCGGGACGGCGTAGACTTTGAAAAGATTATGGAGGATCTGTTATGAATAAGACGGTAAAAAAGATTTCATTCACGGCGCTGTTCGCCGCTATGGTGTTCGGCCTGACTATGCTGCACATTCCCATCGGTGCCGGCGGCTATATTCATGTGGGCGACGCCATGATTTATCTCAGTGGGCTGCTGATGGGGCCTTGGGCGTTCCTGGCTGCTTCCATCGGCGCTGCGTTTTCTGATCTTGCCAGTGGGTTTGCCACCTATGCCATTCCCTCTGCCATCATCAAATTCCTTATTGCAATTCCCTTTGTCGCATTATATAATAAGAGCAATAAATTGCTGACGGTGTGGACGGCGCTGTGCACCATTCTGTCCGGTGCCATTACTGTTGGCGGCTACTATGTGGCGGATCTGGTGCTGTACCGGGAGGGCGCCATCGCAGATATACCGGCCAATGCCATTCAGGCGATAGGCAGCGCAGTGGTGTTTATTGTACTGGCGCTGGCGCTGGACAAGGCCGGAATTTACAAAAGATTGAAGGGTTATCTCAATGGCTGATATTGTTTATCGCTATTACGACGGTGTGTATCTGAATATTACAAATCAGTGCCCCTGCAACTGCGCGTTTTGCATTCGCTCTAAGGGCGACGCTGTGGGCGATGCGAAGGAAATGTGGTTTGACACGGAGCCTACCTGGGAGGAAATCAAGGCGGCGATTGACGCTTACGATTTTGCTCACACGGACGAGGCGGTGTTTTGTGGCTACGGCGAGCCCACCAATGCGCTGGACCACCTGCTGCAAGCGGCGGATTATCTGCGCACGGTGAACCCAAAGATTCATCTGCGGCTGAATACCAACGGCCTGTCGGACTTAATCAACGGCAAGCCCACCGCAGAGCTGCTGTGCCGTCATTTTGACAGCATTTCCGTGTCTCTCAACGAGCCTACGGCAGAGAAGTACGACAAAATTACCCGCAACTGCTACGGCGGCAAGGCGTTTGACGCCATGCTGCAGTTCACTCGGGAATGTGTGGCGCACTGCCCGGATGTGCGTATGACGGTGGTAGATGTGATTTCGCCGGAGGATATTGAGAAGTCGCGCCAAGTGTGCGAAAGCACCGGCGCCAAATTCCGTGTGCGTAGCTTTGCTGCCGGAAGATAAACAAAAGAGAATGATGCGCGCACCCGGGGGTATTGTCCGCCGTGGTGTGCAAAAGAAGTCAGTAAGGCAGGTTTGCCTTGCTGATTTTTTTATGTCCGGTTTTTTGGCTGCTTTTGCCCGACCCGGCATATATGGTGTGACAATGCGTTGGTACGCCGCCGGTTGCATTGTCCGGTATATACGGCCTGCCGGTGTGTGGATATGCACGCCTGGTTCGCTGCGCACATAGTATAGTCTGACGGCTCCCGGCGACAGCTTCCTATTTTCGCCTTTGAAAAAAAGGGATTGCGTCCGGGACAAAAATTTGATAAACTGTAAGAGGTTAGTCGCAACTAACTTAGAGCACAGAAAAAAGGAGAACACGCAATGACCCCTGTTTTACAGACTGCCGTAGGGCTGGCCATTCCGTTTGTGGGCACGGCGCTTGGCGCAGCCGCAGTGTTTCTTTTCAAATCCAATATTCCGCCACGGGTGCAAAAGATTTTGTTGGGCTTTGCTTCCGGCGTGATGCTGGCAGCCTCCGTTTGGTCGTTGCTGCTGCCTGCTTTGGAGCTGTCCGGCAGCTGGCTGCCGGTTGTGGTCGGCTTTCTCGTGGGGATCGGGTTTCTTTTGGGACTGGATCAGCTTACGGCTCGGTTGCATTTAGAGCCAAAGCCGGGCACGGCAGGCGCCAATTCTTTTTTGTTGGTGTTGGCGGTGACTTTGCATAATGTGCCGGAGGGTATGGCGGTGGGCGTGGCGTTTGCCGGTATGCTGGCAGGTGACGGGGCCATTACGCCGGCGGACGCCTTTGCCCTTGCGGTCGGAATTGCATTGCAAAATATTCCGGAGGGCACCATTGTGGCGGCACCGCTGCGCAGCGACGGTTGCTCTCGCAGCCGTTCCTTTGTGTATGGGGTACTGTCCGGTGCCGTAGAGCCGGTGGGCGCGGTGCTGACCATATTGCTGACCGCCCTGCTGCGTCCGGTGCTGCCGTTTTTGTTAGCTTTTGCTGCCGGTGCTATGGTGTATGTGGTGTTGGAAGAGCTGAATCCGCAGGCGCAAGCCGGGGACACCGGGCATACGGGAACTTTAGGCGCCGCCGCAGGCTTTGCCCTGATGATGGCCATGGATGTGGCACTGGGCTGAGTGGCCCTGGGGATAAAAAAGGCCGTCCGCTGCTTTGTGCAGCGGGCGGTTTTGCTTTTCTTTACAGTTTAGAACTGGTTTTGCCCCAGCTTTTCGGCAATTTTTTGCCCGGTGGGAGTGGTGGCCAGTCCGGCCTGTGAGGTCTCGCGCAGGCAGGCGGGCAGCTGGCAGCCGATCTCGTACATAGCGTCAATCACCTCGTCCGGGGGGATCACGCTTTGGATCCCCGCCAGCGCCATTTGGGCGGCCACCACCGCATTGGCGGCGCCGGCGGCGTTGCGCTTAATGCAGGGGGTTTCTACCAGCCCGGCTACCGGGTCGCACACCAGTCCCAGCATATTTTTCAGCGCCATAGCGGCGCCTTGGGCAATGGCGTCGTTGTCGCCCCCTGCCAAATATACCAGACCACCGGCGGCCATGGCGGCTGCAGAGCCGATCTCTGCCTGGCAGCCCCCTTGGGCTCCGCTGATGGAGGCGTTCTCGGCGATTACACTACCAATCCCGGCACTGACCAGCAGGGCACGCAGCAGTTCTTGGCGGGGCAGACCCTGTTGTTTCTGATAGGTGATGAGCACGGCCGGAATTACCCCGCAGCTGCCGGCAGTGGGGGCGGCTACAATGCGCTTCATACAGGCGTTGCTCTCTGCCACCTGCACCGCTGCGGCGATCACAGCGGACAGGTAGTCTCCCAACAGGGTATCGCCTTTTTGGTTATATTCCACCAGCCGGGCACCGTTTTGGCCGCCCATTTTGCCGGTGGTTACCGCTGTCGGGTCGTACTGGGTGATGGAGTCCTCCATGGCCTTTGCCATTTGGTCCATTTGGTCCAGCACGGCACTCTCCGGTACTTGGGTTTCCTTGGCTTGGGTGGTGAGCACTACCTGCCAAAAGGGGCATGCCCGGTCCCGGCAGCGGCGCAGGATCTCGTCTATTGAATGGTACGGCATGGCGTTTCCTCCAAACTCAGATAACTGACTTTTTTAATGCCCTCCAGGGCGCGAATGGCGGCAATGGTGGCGGCGGGTATCTCTTGGTCGCATTCGGCAATAAAGGCGGCCCGCTTGCCCCGCCCGGAGCGGTACAGCCGCATTTCCGCAATATTCACCTTTGCCTGTGCCAGTAAGGCACTGATCTTGGCTACCATACCGGGTACATCGGTGTTGCTGACAATCAGGGTGGGGTAGTCGCCGCTTACGTTGGCCTCCAGCCCGTCGATCTCTGCAATATTGATGATGGAGCCGCCCAGGGACTGACCGATCAGGTCCAGCACCTTGCCGCTTTCACCCACCAGGTGCAGCTGCACGGAGTTGGGGTGGGCGTTCTTCAGTTTGGCCTGCTCCAGCCGAAAGGTCATGCCTCGGGCCTTGGCAACGGCAAAAGCCCGGGGGATCCGGGCGTCGTCCGGGTGCATACCGCACAGCCCGGCGATCAGTGCCAGGGGCGTGCCGTGGCCGCTGCCGGTGAGCCAAAAGGAGCCGTACAGTCCCAGGGTGGCGTCCTTAACCGGCTCCCCCAGCAGTTGGCGGGAGATGTAGCCGATCCGCACCGCACCGGCGGTGTGGGAACTGGACGGCCCAACCATCACCGGGCCTAAAATCTCAAAAATATTCATACACTTCTCCTCCCTTGCGGAGTGGATAAAAAAACAGGCAACGGAGCCTTGTGCACCGTTGCCCTTTCTTATTATATCCGTCTTTGCCCCAACAGGCAAGCGCTTTTTTTATTCCTCCGTGTGCTTACGCTTGGCGGCGGTCAGCGCCAGCAGCGCAGCACCGCACAGCAGTGCGCCGGCAGCAGCGCCGGTGTGGCCGGTGGAGGGGGATTTGGTCGTGTTCTTTTTGGCGACCTTGGCGGCGGACTTTGTGGTGGTCTCCGCCTGTTTGGTGGTGGTCTCTTCCGTCGTAGTAGGCTGTGTGGGGTTCACCGGATCGGTGGGCGCCGCGGGGTCCGTAGGCTGTACCGGGTCGGTGGGACCTTCCGGGTCCGCAGGTGGCTGGGGATCAGTGGGGCCTTCCGGATCAGTGGGCGGCTCCGGCTCGCCGGTCCCGGGCACGGTGAGGGTCACCGTTTGCAGGCTTTGGTTGTCGCCCAAGGGGCCGGGATCAAAGAGAAAACCGGCTTCTTCCAGTTGGGCGGCGGTGTAAAAGGCCTTGACCGTCAGGGTGACGGTGGTATCTGCCTTGGCGGGCGTCACGGCGCCGGTGGCGGGGTCGATCACCTCCGGGTGGTCGCTGGTCCAGCCGGTAACAATGCCGTAGTAGCTAAAGTCGTCGTCGCCGGTAGGCAGGTTCACCGGTGCGGTCACCCGGTCGGCGGCGGTGTTGTCGCCCAGCAGGGTCTGCAGATCGGCAGCCTTTTTGGCAGCCGCATCCAGGCGCTCCTGGCGGCTGTAGGTGTGCATGGGCACCAGCACGGTCACTTCGCTCTCCTTCGTGCTTTGCAGGCAGGTGAGGGTCACGGAGACGGTCAGCTCTGCGCCGGTCTCGTCAAAGTTCAGCATATCCTCGGTAACGGCGTCGTAGTGGATCTTGCCGTTCTTGTCGATCACGGTGTAGTCCTCGTCCCACTCGTCGTTCTCTACCTTGTCCACCGTTACGGTAATGGGGTAGTCGGACTTCACTTTTTTGGCCAGGTATGCTTCAATGGCGCTCTGTACATTTACATCCTGATAGTCGGAGTCAATGTCTGCATAATGACCAAAGTCCGGGTCGCTGTGCACTCCGGTATACTCGGTTAACAGCAGCCCGTCGCCGGAGACGCTAAATAGTGCATTATCCGCGTTGGTCAGAATTTTATCTGCCGGGCTTTCCAGCTTAACGGTGATCACATAGTTGTTGTTCTTCAGCGATGTATCGGTGGCGTTAAAGGTCTTGCTGACGGGGGTGTAGCCCTCGGCGCTGACGGTATAGCGGTACTGACCGAAGATGATGGTGTAGTACCCCTGCTCGTCCGGCAGGATCGGGTCGCCATAGGCGCCGGAAGCGCCGTTTTTGTACAGAGCCACCGTGGCGTTTTGCGGGGTGGTGTTGAACCGCACCTTGTATTGGGTGTAGGTCAGCTGCACCGGGATCTGGCGGGTCTCGCCGGCAGCAACGGTAAAGCTGCCGCTGGCGGTCTGGCTGCCGCTTTGGTAAGTGGCGGTGTAAGTGTAGTCGCCTGCGGGCAGCAGGTAGTCGTAGGTGTCGTAGCCGTACTCGTCCTCCTGGCAGGGCATGGCCTTGCCGTCCTTGTCCAGCACCTTCAGGGTGGCGTAGTCGGTGGCCTTGCCGGTGGCCAGGGTCACGGTAAAGGACACCTGGGCCTGGTCGTCCTGGGCTGCCGGGGTGTAGATGGCGCTGCCCAGGCAAAGCAGCAGGGCCAGCAGGCAGCAAAGGCTGCGGGTGATTTGTTTTTTCATTTTTCTCCTCCTTTTGTGGCACAAAAAAGCCGTGCCGATCTGGCGGCACGGATAGTATGGGTACGCAAAAAGAGCCTTAGAATGATCCCGTTCTAAAGCAAAACTGCACTTCCAACCTAAAGCACCGCAAACAACACTTCGTGCGCGGCAGGTCTCCTGACTTATGCTTCATTCGCAAAAGCGGCCTTCTCACTCCCGGGGGAGCAATGGCTGCCGTTACCCAAACGGCGGTGCTTTCTTGTCGGCAAATACAGTAGAGGTTCGGGCTGCTCCGGATTCCCACCGGATTCCCTTTTCAGCCTTTGGCGGGGCGCGCAAAGGCACCAAACGCACGCTAAATTGTCTTTACGAGTATAGCATTTGGCGCCGGGCGTGTCAATGCTAATCTACCGGTGTTTCCCAGTGGCGGGCAGCGTGGGCGTCAAAGCACATTTCCACCTGTTCCCAGTTGTTCTTTTCCTCCGCTAGGGGCGGCAGGGCGGTGCGGTCAAAGTAAGCGCTGCCCACGGTCTCTATATTTTCCTGAAAGGCACCGGACAGCACCGTGCAATGGAGAAAAATCTTGCACACCTTGTAGGCGTAGATCGGCTTGTTGTGCTTCTCCCGATCCTGTATGGCGATCACCCGGTCTACTTTGACTTGCAGTCCCGCCTCCTCCAGCACTTCCTTGGCGGCGTTCTCCGTCACAGAGACATTCACATCTACCCATCCGCCGGGCAGGCTCCAGCGGCCGTCGTTCTCCTGCACCAGCAGAATTTGGCCCCGGTCATTAAAGATGGCAGAGCGAGTATCCAGCTTGGGGGTTTGGTAGCCGGTGTCGGTGCAAAAAATGTCTTTCACCTTTTCTACAGACATGCCGGTTTTGGCGCTGAGCATCTCCGCCGTGATTTCCCGTATGCGGGCGTAGCGCTCCTTATCAAAGGGATCCTTGGTGTAAAACAGCCCCGCCTGCGCCAGACTTTGCAGTTCCACTGCCCAGTTCAGCCACTTCTCGTTTTGCTCCATTTCCATCGCTCCTTTTGTGGTTTGTATTTATAGTAACATGCCCCGGTGCGTTTGTAAAGCGGGCAGGGGTTGACAAGGCAGACGGACTTTGTTTATACTGAACCTGTGATTCAGTAATGAAAAGAGGAAGTCGGATGGATAAGCGGTCAAAAGCACCGGGCGTGTACCGGGCGATCTTATGCGTATTGACTTTGGCGCTGGCGCCGGTATTTTATGCCATTTGGCAGCCCTATCATACCTGCCTGTTACAGCTGCCGGCAGCGGGCGGGGTGTGGCAGTTGTTGACCCGCCTGCTTTATTATGTGTTGTTCTCTCTGCTGCTGGCAGGCATTTGCCGCAGCAGCTTGGGGCCGAAAACGGTGGCGCCCTTTGGGGCCAAGCCCTGGCTGCGCACCGTAGGCGGCGTGCTGGCGGCCAGATTGGTTCTTGATTTGGTGATTTATGGCGGGTCTTTTCTGTTGCCGGTTGACTTGGTGCGGCAGAGCGGGCAGTTGGCCTTTTTGCTCTTTGCCTTTTGGTGGGCGGCCCGATGCGCCGGGCTGACCGCTGCCGTGGATCAGGGCAGCCGGGTGTGGGTGGCTCTTATGGGAGTCCTCACCGTCGGCGTGTGGCTGGCGCTGCTGCTTTACGGCAGGGGCGTGACCGCGGCGTATGGAAAACAGGCGGTTTGGCTGGTGCAGGATATGGTTACCGGTGTGCTGCTTTACGGTGTGCTTTGCGCCCGCTTTTCTCTACGGCGGGGCAACTGGACTACCGGCTTTCGGGGCTTTTGCATATTTGTCTTGCGCTTTGAGGCGGTGTTACTCGTTGCCGTTTTTCTGTGCGTTGCCAAGGTGATGGTTCTGCCCCAGGGCGCAGTGCAGTCTGTGAATTCTGTGAATATGGTAGACAGTAGCGTGACCCGGGTGGAGCGTATGGCCGGGTATGCGGATCTGTTGACCTTATTTCGTGAGTCAAACGGGGTAGAGGACCTATTTTGACTACATAAATTTGTGAGTGTTCCGAAAAATGTATGTTTTGTGCCGGATCGTGGGTTTTCCCCGCCGGGATTTGGGTATATAATCTGTAATATAGAATAGAGCGCCGGTGGGGCGCGAGGGGGAGAACTATATGGATAAGCAAGCATATTTGGCGCAGATTGACCGGGTGATCGCCGCCGGTCCGTACAAGGCGGACTGGGGCAGCCTGAGCCGTCACGCCACGCCCGGCTGGTATCAGGACGCCAAGCTGGGCATTTTTATTCACTGGGGGATTTACAGTGTGCCCGGCTACCACAACGAGTGGTATTCCAGAGAGATGTATGACCCAAAGACTCCCAGCTACCGCTACCATGTGGCTCATTACGGCAAGCCGGATCAATTCGGCTACAAGGATTTTATCCCCATGTTCAAGGGAGAGAAGTTTGACCCGGCAGCCTGGGCCAAGCTCTTTCGCGCGGCAGGGGCGCAATATGTGATGCCGGTAGCGGAGCACCACGATGGATTTGCTATGTATCAAACGGATTTTAACCGCTGGAACAGTGTGGAGATGGGACCCCATCAAGATGTGCTGGGCCGGCTGAAAAGCGCCTGCCAAGCGGAGAAATTGGTGTTTTGTGCCTCCAACCACCGGGCGGAGCATTATTTCTTTATGAACAACGGGCGGCGGATCCCCAGCGATGTGAGTGACCCGGCCTATGGGGATTTTTACGGCCCGGCCAAGGACAGCGATGCCCTGCTCTCTTACAAAATGAGCGCCACGGCCAATGACTGCCGCACCGAGGGCCCCACAGAGGACTACCTGGAGGACTGGCTGGTGCGCTGCTGCGAGATGGTGGATCGCTACCGTCCCCAGGTGGTGTACTTTGACTGGTGGATCCACAATTTGGCGTTCAAGCCCTACTTAAAGCGCTTTGCCGCTTACTATTATAATCAGGCGGAGACCTGGGGCGTGCAGGTGGATATTAACTACAAATTGCAGGCCTTTGCCCCCGGCTGTGCCATGCCGGATGTGGAGCGAGGCACGCTGACGGAGATCTCGCCGGTGCCCTGGCAGACCTGTACCGCCATTGGCAAGCGCTCTTGGGGATATACAAAGGACAATCGATTCAAAAGCCCCTACCATGTGATCACGGATCTCATTGATATTGTCAGCAAAAACGGACGAATGCTGCTGAATGTGGGACCAAAGCCGGACGGTACCATTACGAAGGAGGAGACCCGGGTGCTGCAATCGTTGGGCGACTGGTTGGCGGTGAACGGCAAAGGCATTTACGGCACCATGCCTTGGCGCTGTTACGGCGAGGGCAAGGTGCGGGCCAAGGCGGGCTTCTTCCAGGACAACAAGGCCAAGAAGTACACGCCTCGGGACTTCCGCTTTACTTACAAGGACGGGCGGATCTACGCCTTTCAAATGCTGCCGGGCAAGAACAAAACGGTGCGACTGCGCACCTTTTGCACCACGGTGCAGGATCTGGACATTCGCCGGGTAACCTGGTTGGGCGTGGGTGAGGTGCCCTTTACCCGCAGCGCTAAGTACCTGGAATTGCAGTTGCCAAAGACCCCAGGCACCCTGCTGCCCCTGTGTTTTGAACTGGAGATCGGATAATGCGCGTGAAACGTGTAAAAGCGCGCGTTAAATTATAGAAAAATGAACAACAAGAGGAAAAAAGAATATGAGCAAAACAGCGAAGCTGGTGATTTCTACCGTAACGGCGGTAGCAGCGGCGATGGGGGCAGCCATAGGCATGCATTTTGGTTACAGTCGAAAGACGGCGCCGGAAAAAACCTACCGGATAAGAACAGAGAACGGCGCCCTGCGGGTGGGAGTCATCAGCGACTTGCAGCTGCCGGACAATACGGACAAGACCACCCATCAGTACCAATCTTTTGAAAAGACCTTGACCATGCTGAAAGAGAAGGGCTTGGATGTGTTGGTGATCGGCGGCGATTTTACCGATGTGGGCACAAAAAAAGCTTGGACCGCATTTAAGGAGATTTACGACCGTGTGATGGGCGATGACAAGCAGCCTGTTAAGGTGTTTATCATGGGCAATCACGATTACTGGTTGCCTGCGTTTGCAGACTGCGGCGAAATTCCCACGCCTGCGAAACAGCAGCGCCGTTTTACCAAGTACACCGGCGAGTTGCCTTACAGCCATAAGATTATTAACGGCTATCATTTTATCGGCTGGAGCTCCTCGGACGGCACCTACGACCAATCGTATCGGAACAAGACCCGGATCCGTGCGGAGCTGGATAAGGCGGTGCTGGATGATCCCACCAAGCCGATCTTTGTGATCACCCATCTGAACCCGATAGACACGGTGTACGGCTCGGACGCCTGGGGCAACGCGGATATTCACGATGTGCTGCAGGATTATCCCCAGGTGATCAGCCTGTCCGGTCACTCCCATTATACCGTGGCGGACGAGCGCTCCATTTGGCAGGGCAGCTACACGGCCATGAGCACGCAAAGTCTGGATTATATTGAGCTGGAGGCGGGCAAATTTAACGGTTCCATCCCGGTTGACGCCTACGGCAACCGCATTGCGGAGAGTACCCCCGCCTGCCTGTATATGCTTGTATCTGCCGACCGGATAGAGGTGCAGCGGTTGGAGGCCAACACCGGCACGCCGTTGAAAGACCCTTGGGTGATCTCTGCCCCCTTTGGCAAGAACTTTACTTATACGGACGATCGCAAGGCGCAAAATGCAGCGCCCACTCTGCCCGGTGATTTGCACCTGACGGTACAGAACATCACCGATGTGAACGGTAAGGGGCAGAAGATGCTGTCCTTTGCAGCCGGGACGGACGATGATTTCGTCCATTCTTACACCTTGCAGTTTTTGGACGAGAACGAGCAGCCCATTGCCTTTGACGAATGTGCCTATGACGGTACGGTAAAGCGGTACGACAAGGACGGCACTGCCCTGTCTCCAGACAGTAAGGATTACAAAAACGGCAGCACTAAATCTATCGACGCTGTCAGTTACTTTAGCGATTTTGTCCTTGGCTCGGCCTGTATGAGCAGCACCGTGGAGCTGCGTATGCCCGCCACTGTGCCGGACAGCGCCCGGTATGTGTCCATAAAAGCGATTGACTCCTGGAGCGCAGAGAGCGCGGCCGTAGTAGTGCCGCTGGAGGCGGTAAAATGAACGTAAAACGCATACTCTCCCTGGCCCTGGCCGGGAGCCTGCTCACCGGTACCGCCCTGTTGGTCGCCGGGTGCAGCAAGGGAAAGCAAGATGAAAGCTGGGAAGAGAATACTGCCTATGATCTGTCCGTGCCCACTCTGGGGCAGGATGGCTGGTACTTGGTGTTCCAAGATGATTTTGAAGGCGACGGACTGAACCAAAACATTCAGTTTGGCGACAATTATACCGGCAGCAAGGAAATTTGGACCACCTCGCCTCACGCCGTTCGCTGGCAGAGCCAAGACAAAAAGCACCCGGACAAAGCCTGCTACTGGTGCCCCACTATGGTGGAGGTGAAGGACTCCAATTTGATTATCCATTCCCGCCACGAGACCAACCACTCCTGCGACGGGGACTGCCCGGCAGCCGGGCGGTTTACCGGCGGCATTGAGACCCGCCGCATCAACGGCGACAACAATAACAACAAGGGCACAGCGGACGAACTGCTCTTTTCCCAGGCGTTCGGCTACTTTGAGTGCCGGGTAAAACTCCCGGATTCCCCGGGGCTTTGGTCCGCCTTTTGGCTGCAGTCCTCCAATATGCGCCAGGTAGGCAATGCCGGCAAGGACGGCACGGAGATCGATGTGTACGAGAGCGCCTTCCGGGATAGCAAGACCTCCAAAATGGGCCACGCTCTGCTGTGGGACGGCTACGGCAAAAGTGCCAAGAGCTCGCCGTATGTGACCGATCTGGAGCAGAATTTGTATGACGGTTACCACACCTTTGCCCTCAAGTGGACGCCGGACTACTATGTGTTTTACATTGACGGCAAGGCCACTTGGGCCACCAAGGACGGCGATGTGTCCCGGGTCAAGGAATTTCTGCGCCTGACGGTGGAGATCGATGCCGGCGACGGCTGGGGACCTCACGGCCAAAAGATCGGCCGGTTCAACGATGACGCAGCGGCAGATGACTTTTGTGTAGACTATGTAAAGGTGTACCAAAACGAGAACTACCTGTCCGCCGTGCAGCCGGACAGCGCCTTTACCGGCAGCTTTGATTTAGATTAAATGGCGTAAAGAGCGGTATGCTGTGCCCAGTGTGCCGCTTTTTTGTTGCGCTTTTCTATGGGTTATGCTACAATACAATTGATTATGTCGGCCCAAAAGAAATAGGTTGACAAGTATGTGCCGATTGGCACAATCTGGAGGGAAAATAAGATGAAGCAATGTGTGTGGACGCGTTTGAAAAAGGGGCTGTGCCTGCTGCTGACGGCAGGGCTGCTGGCCTCGCTGGCTGCCTGCGCCGGGCAAACGGACACAGCGGTGGTAAAAGACCTGTTTGACGACCTGCAAAAGGTCAGTTACAGCAGCACCTACACTTCGCTGAAGGACAATAAGACCAACAAGACAGACAGCTGGCGGCAGGGTATGGTCTCCGGAAACGGACTGCAAGGGTTCGTCACCAGCGGCGACCCGTACAGCGATACCTTTATTTTCCAAAATATGCACTTCCTGCTGCCTAACAAAAACGCCCGCACCTGCCCGGACACGGCAAATGAGCTGGAAACGGTGCGTCAGCAGATCATTAAAGGGCAGGATATTACGGACAACGCCAGTTATGACGATGTGTACCGGTATCACCCGGGCGGTCAATTACGGTTGGCGCAGACCAAGGCGCATGCCAAGGATTATGTGCGCTACACCGATTACGCCACCGGCCAAGTGGGCGTGCGCTATACGGACAAGAACGGCACCTGGCTGCGCCGTTCCATCACCTCCATGGCGGACGGCGTGGTGATCACCCGGCTGGATCCGTCCACGGCAGGTACGGCGCTGGATCTGACTCTCAGCTACGACGATCTGTCCACCCTGGCCAACTTTGGCAAAAGTGAAGAGGTGGACCTGCAATATAAAAAGGTCACGGCCGAGGACGGCAGCACCCTGGGGCTGATCGCCCATTACCCGGATTACGAGAACAGCGAGCGTAAGGACGGCGGCTATGCCACTTTGACCTATGTGCTGCCGGTGGGCGGCACCCGAGAGCGGGTGACGCTGGACAAGCGAACCAGGGAGAGTCAGTTCGTAGGTGACAATACCGGAGTGCGTATTACCGGCGCTTCCGGGCTGGTGCTGCTGACCGTTAGCGACTACACCCTGGAGATGGGCAAGCTGTCGGACTTTGCCGGGCAGGCGGAGTATCCGCTGCTGGCAGATCTGCGCGCGCAGCTGGAGAAGGTGGCCGCCCGGTACAGCACCGACGGTGCCTTTGATTATGACGCCGCGCTGGCGGCGCATTTGAAGGTGTACCGGCCCCAATTTGACGCGGTGACCCTGACCCTGAGTGATGAGAATCTCCAGCCTAACGAGGCGCTGCTGAAAGCGCAAAAGGGCAAGAAAGAGATCAACGCGGCGCTGGCCCAGCGTACTTACTATGCCGGGCGGTACGCAGCCCTGTGCTGCGCCGGGTATTCTACCGGGCGGCTTTACGGTATGTGGACCGGGGAGTGGAACACCGGCTGGGGCAGCAAATACACCATGGACGCCAATGTGAACCTGCAAACGGCGGCGCTGAACAGCTCCAATATGAGTCGCGGCCCCCAAGGCTATGTGTACTTCCTGCTGCGCCAGATGCCGGATTGGGAGGAAAATGCCCGGGCCACCCACGGCTTTACAGACGCTATTCAGGCACCGGTGAATACGGACGGGGACAAGGCGGTGCTGACGGAGACCTGCTATCCCTACCCCTTCCGGTACTGGAACGCCGGGGCGTCCTGGATGCTGCGCCCGCTGTATGAGACTCTGCAAAGCTACGGCAATATTCAGATCCCCCTCAGCGACGAATTCAACTTGCAGGCGCTGCGCTCCGTTTTGTCTGCCACGGAAAAGGATTTGACCGATGCCCAGGTGGCAGCCATGGAGAGGCGGGGCTATCTGCGGCTGGAGGAGGATATTCTCTACCCGCTGCTGACCAAGGCCGCCAACTACTGGGCGCAGCTGCTAACCCCGGAATACTACACTTCGGCGGACGGCTCCATTCATTATGAAAAGGGAAAGACGGCGCTGGGCAAGGGCGAAAGTTACTGCATTGTGCCCAGCTATTCGCCGGAAAATAATCCGGATAATTACGCCAGCCCGTCAGACGCCAACTGCGCCATTGATATTGCTGCTTGCCGGGATAATATGGAAATGCTGCTTTTCGTGATGAACGATGTGGCTCCCGGTGCGGACCAAAGTCGGTGGAAGCAGTTGGAAACGAACTTGCCGCCTTATTTGTATGACGATACCGGAGCGCTGAAGGAATGGGCTACGACTGCTTTTGAGGAGAATAACGAGCACCGGCACCTGAGCCACCTGTACTGTGCCTGGCCGCTGATGGAGACCCGGGGCAATGCCCGGCTGACCGCTGCCTGCAAGCAGGCGGTAGAGAACCGGAAAAGCGAGAATGAGGCATCTCACGCCCTGGTGCACCGCAGCCTGATCGCTGCCCGGTTGCAAGACCGCGCTGCCTTAACGGACGCACTGGTGAATTTGATGAACCATAAGATCCGGTACAACTCCCTGATGACCAACCATGACTACGACCGGGGCAGCTGCTACTGTACGGATTTTGCCATCGGCTATTTGGGCATTGTGCACGAGGCACTGGTGTACTCCAATGACGATGAGATCGAACTGCTGCCGGCGCTGCCGGAGAGCGGATTTGACAGGGGCACCATCACCGGACTAAAGACCCGCAACCGGGCCACCGTTACCCGGCTGCAATGGGATCTGGCGGCCGGTACGGTGCAGGCGGTGCTCACCGCCGATGTGGACCGCACGCTGACCGTGCGCTGCGGCCAAACGGTACGCACCCTGCACTGCAAGGCCGGTGAGCCGGTGGAGGTGCAGTTCACTCTGGGGGATTGACACCGGGCGGTTGTTACTGCCAACACGACTCTATAAAAAGACAAAAACAAAAAGAGCACGCAGTGCGAACTGCGTGCTCTTTTTGTGTGTATCAAGTGTTTTGGCTGTCCGTCGCTGCCCGGCGGGCTTTCAGCTCCTGCTCCACCTGCGCCCGCTGGGCGGGGGTGTAGCGGATAAACAGCAGCGGGACAATATACAGCAGACTGGCAATGGCCGGGGTCAGAATCACCAGCGGCCAGATCCAGCGGTCAAAGGCGGCACTTTGGGTGCCCAGGTAGGTGGACGCCCCCTCAATGGGCTTGTAGTGCAGCAGGTGCAGCGCCAGGGTCGCCAGGCCGGCGGTAATACCGCTGGAGATCTTCGTAAACGAGGTCTGCATGGAGAAGGTGATGCCCTCGGTGCGCTTGCCGGTCTTCCACTCCATATAGTCGATGCTGTCGCAGAAGATGGCGGTTTGGGCAATGGAGGCGGCACCCAGGGGAATACCGCCCAGGCCGATCACCGCCATGGCAAACCACAAATTCTTGCCCTCAAAGCCAATAAAGTACGCGGCAATGCGCGCTAAAATATTGCAGGCCTGCATCACGATCAGAGCATTCACATAGCCGTGGCACCATTTTTTGATCTTATCTGCCGCCAGCATACCTAAAAAGCCCGGCAGCCCGGTCATAATGTAGTAGATGGTGGACAGCCCCAGCGCGCCGATCAGGCTGTTCTCGCCCAAAAAGTCCGCGGCAATCTCGTACTTGAAGAAGTAGGTCACCAAATTGGCGCCAAAGCCCAGAGCGCCCAGTAGGTTGGCAAGGGTCACAAGCAGCAGCATTTTGTTCTTAAACAGCAGGGAAAAGCTCTCCCACAGGCTTTGCTGCTGTACCTCCTGCACCACATGGATCCGCTCCTGTGCCGCATAGCAGCGGTAGCTGAGCATGGAGCCGCCTAGCCCGAAGATCAGGGCAAACACCAGCGCCATCAGCGCCATACTTGCCCCGGTGGCGTTGGCGATCATCTCCAGCGCCATGGGAATGACGGTGCTGAATGCGCTATATACGCAGGAGCCGATGGTGCGCGCCCATTGGACGAACCGGTCCCGCTCATTGGAATTGGGCGATACGGCGGCGGTAATGCCCCAGATGGACACATCTTGTACCGTGTAGGCCAGATCCCAACAAATATACATAATCACAAAGTAGCTGACCCGCAGCCACAACAGCTCTTCTTTGGTAGAGAACACCACAAACAGCAGCACGGTAAAGATCCCTACCGGCAGCGGGGTGTAGCGTAAAAACGGCCGCAGCTTTTCGCCGTTTTTGAAGGTGTGTTTATCAATAAAGGAGCCGACAATGGGATCGTTGACCCCGTCCCACACTTTCATTACGATCAGCAGCACGCTGACCACCAGTGCCGGGAACAGGGCAATATCCGTCATAAAATAAGTAAAGAATGACGCTCCAATTAGGGAATAGACCATATTTTGGCCGCTGAGACCCACCAAAAAGCCGGTTTGTTCCCGGCGGCCGATATACTTCTTTTCTTCCATATTGCTTCCCCCTATATGTTCCGGTTGCGTTTTCGATTTTTGGCAACACGATCCTAAGATATAGAGTAGCCTATCCCGGGTAAAAAAGAAAGCCTTTTTTGCAACTTCCATTGCAGAAAAGGCTTTTTGTCTGTATTTATGCGACAATTTGGCGTGACTGCCGCTTAATCAGTGGCGGATCAGCCCCAGCACCAGGATTACGGCCACCAGTACCGGCAGCACATAGCACATATAGCCACGCATCCAGCGCTGCACTTTCAGTCCCTTGCCGGTGTTGGCCTCTTTGGTAAAGTTCTTCCAGCCCCAGCCGTAGCGGGAGGTGCAGAAGAAAATAAAGATGAGAGAGCCCAGCGGCAGCAGCAGATTGCTCACCACAAAGTCCTCCAGATCCAGCACGCCGGTGCCCGGACCCAAAGGCTGGAACTTGGAGAGCACATTGAACCCTAATACGCAGGGCATACTCAGCAGGAGCATGAGAATGCCGTTGAACAGGCAGGCTTTTTTGCGGCTCCAGCCGGACAGATCCATGGTGCAGGACACAATGTTTTCAAACACGCCCAGCACGGTGGAAAAGGCGGCAAAGCTCATAAACACAAAGAACAGGCTGCCCCACACGCGCCCCAGGGGCATGTGGTTAAAGATATTAGGCAGGGTAATGAAGATCAGGCTGGGACCGCTGTCCGGTTGCACACCGTAGGCAAAGCAGGCGGGGAAAATGATCAGTCCGGAGCACAGAGCCACCAGCGTGTCCAGCGCCGCCACCCGGGCAGACTCGCCCATCAGTGCGCGCTCCTTGCCGATATAGCTGCCAAAGATGGCCATAGCGCCGATGCCCAGACTCAGGGTAAAGAACGCCTGGTTCATGGCCCCGGCCACCACATTGCCGATGCCCACTTTCTTCATCCGTGCCAAATCCGGCACCAGGTAAAAGCGCAGCCCCTGGCTGCCCCCGGCGGTGCACACACTGTTGATTGCCAGCACCACCATAATGACCAGCAGTGCCACCATCATCCACTTGGTAATGCGCTCCAGCCCCTTTTGCAGGCTAAAGGAGCACACCAAGAAGCCCAACACGACGATAATGCCCATAAACAGGGTCATGCGTAGCGGGTCGCCCAGCATTTGGCTGAATTGTGCCGCCACACCGTCGGTGTCGGCACCTACGAACTGGCCGCCGGCGGTGCGGACAAAGTAGTCCAGCATCCACCCGGCCACGCTGGTGTAAAACATCATCAGAATATAGTTGCCGGCCATGGCAACATAGCCGTGCAGGTGCCACTTGCTGCCCTTCGGCTCCAACTGCTGGTACAGCCGGGCGGGGCTGCGCTGGCCGGCGCGACCCATGGCAAATTCCATGGTCATCACCGGTATGCCCAGGATCACTAAGAAAAACAGATAGATCAGTACAAAGGCGCCGCCGCCGTATTGCCCCACCATGTATGGGAATTTCCACACATTGCCAATGCCGATGGCGCACCCGGCGCTCAGCAGAATAAAGCCCAGGCGGCTGCCCAGTTGTTCGCGTTGTTCCATAATTTTCATTTTCGGCAGATGTCTGCCGCCCTCTCGTTGATTTGCCGTACCATTTTACACGATTATGCGTCCGTTTGCAAGAGGGCTTCTTCTACTGCCCGGCGCACGGTGCTCGGCAGGCGGGTGCGCTTCAGCGCTCGGCGCAGTTCCTCCTTGGTTTTGGCGATTTTGAACAAACGGTAGCACTCGGTTTTGTGTGCATTGCTGCCCTGCCAGCGGCAAAAGATGTTCAGCACCCGCGCTTTGACCGGTACTGCCTTGCGGTAGGTAGCCCCTTGCAGGTGCAGTTGTGTCCCCACAGCAGGGTCATAGTCGGTAAGAATTACGGTAGCTTCGCCTGCGGCATTTTGGGTCACTTCCGCTTCTGCGCAGGTGAGAACGGACGGCTCCAGATCCTTGAATACCAAGGTTAGCTGTCGCTTTTTCGGCAGCACGGTGCAGTCGCCGGCGGTGGGCGCCACAGTCACCGTCAGTGTACTGCCTTGCAGCTGCTGGGTGATTTGGGTCTCGGCCTTGTGGGTGTCAAAATCCGTTTGGCCGTTGTCCTCATATAAGGTAAAGTCGCCGTCCCCGGCATAGAGCCACAGGGTCAGCGCCGCCGGGTTGCCACAGGCGTTGCCCGGGTCGTCGCTTAGCGGTAGGATGGCTCCGGCCTTGGCCAGCACCGGCATTTCCGTCAATTCTCGGTGAAGGGTCAGGCACAGGGGACCGGTGTAGACCGCCCCGGTGAACAGATCCGTCCACCGTCCCGGCGGGATCCAGGCGTTCACAGCTCCCATACCCAGCTGCTTTTTTTGCGGAGAGGTGATGGGGTGTACCAACAGCTGGCTGCCAAACAGGTAGCCGTTGCAGTAGGTTTTGTCGTAGGCTTCCTCCGCCTCCGGGTAGGCATAGTACAGTGGCTCGCATAGAGCCAATCCCTCCCGGTGGGTGCGGGCGTCCATTGTGTAGAGGTAGGGAATTAGCCGATGGCGCAGACGCAGCCAGTCCTTGGCAGCGGCGCACACATCCGGCCGATAGCGCCAAGGCTCCTTGCCCATCAGGTCGTTGGAGGTGGAGTGCAGCCGCAGAATGGGGCTGAATACCCCCAGTTGCAGCCAGCGCAGGTACAGCTCCTCGTTGCGCTCGCCCAGGTAGTGGCCGCCGATGTCGTGGCTCCACCAGGTGTAGCCCACATTGGCTGCCGTAGCTGTAAAGTAGGGCTGAAAGTGCAGCACCCGCCAGTTTTGGGCGGTGTCACCGGAAAAGCCCAGGGGATAGCGGTGGGCACCGGGGCCGCTGTATCGGGACAGGATCAGCGGCAGCCTGCCGTTCTCTGCGTTGTCCAAATAATGGTAGTGGTTCAGCGCCACCAGCGGGTCCAGCCCGGGCACATCGCTTTTTTTGCCCTGTTGCCAGTCCAACCACCAAAAGTCCACGCCCTCTTTTTCATAGGGCTTGTGGAGCACATCAAAGTAGGCGTTCCAAAAGGTATCGTTGCCGCACCGGAACGGAATATCCTGCTTGGTTTTCGGGTCCAGCCCCATCGCCTTAGCCATGGCCGGGTACGGATCTTCAAAGGCGCGCACCCCGTCCGCCGGGTGCAGGTTGACGGTGGTGTGCAGCCCCATTTGGTGCAGATCCTGCAAAAAGGCCTTGTAGTCCGGGAACAGTTCCGTATTCCAGGAATAGCCTGTCCAGCCGTCTTTGCCCTTATAGTGGGTGCCAAAGCGTTTGTTGGGGTCTGTCCAGTGCCAGTCCATATCCACGGTGGCTACCGTCAGCGGCACATTTTCCGCTGCAAAGCGCTTGATCAGCCCTAAGTATTCCTCCTGGGTGTAGGCGTGGTAGCGGCTCCACCACACGCCCAGGGCAAACCGGGGGATTAGGGGCACTGATCCGCTGATTTTATAAAAATCCTGTACCGCCGCCCGGTAGTCGTGGCCGTAGGCAAACACATACACATCTTTGCCCTTTCTCTTGCGGGGGCAGAAACGGCCGTCCGCATCCAGCAAAAAGCTGCGGCTGTCGTCTAAGAGGCTCACCCCGTCCCGGGACACCAGGCCGTCCTGCAAAGGTACCGGCCCAAAGGTAGCGTCCAGGGTGCGGCAGGTGCCGTGCAGGTTGCCGAAGTTCAGGCAGTCCGCCGTTTTGCCGTTTGAAAAAGTTACCGTTTGCGGTGTGCCGGTGCGGGCGTGGACGGTGAGGGTGATCTCCGGTGTGGTTAGGGTGATCGTTCCCCGGTGCAGTGTCGCCTTGCACGGTGGTACATCAAAGGCTCGGAACCACACGGCCGTGCTGGCACGGTCTTCAAATGCGCCGTCGGAGCAGTGCTCCACCCGGATCAGTCGCGGGGTCAGTACCGTCAGCCGGCAGTGACCGAAAATAAAAATCTGCTTCTCTTTGGCCGTACCCGCTGTGTGGGCACGCAGTGCTTCTTTTAACATAAAAAATCCCCCTGTCTTTCAAACCTATTGTACCATATTCAGCGTCTAAAGCAATACCCGATTGTCCCCGGTTGACTTGCCGGGGAAAAACAGGTACAATGAGAGGGAGAAAAAGCCAAAACCGTACAGGGGGGAACAGTATGGGATTTTTGGAAGATACGCTGGGGGACAGCCCCATTGTGGCAGCCGTAAAGGACGAGCCGGGGTTGGAGCGGTGTCTGAACAGTCCGTGCCGGGTGGTATTTGTGCTGTTTGGAGATTTGAATTCCGTGCCGCGGATTGTGGCCGAGCTGAAGACGGCGGGCAAAACGGTATTTGTGCACGCAGACCTGATCGAAGGTCTGTCTGCTCGAGAGGCAGCAGTGGATTATCTGATTCACGCAGCCCGGCCGGATGGGATTATTTCTACCCGGCTGCCGCTGTTGCGCTTTGCCAAGGCCAAGGGTCTGCGCACCATTTTGCGCTTTTTTCTGATTGATTCCATTGCAATGGAAAATATAGCCAAAATGAAGAATGAGCGCTGTGTGGATTTGATCGAAGTGCTGCCCGGGCTTATGCCAAAGGTGATTCATCGGGTGGCTGCCACCTGTGGCAAGCCCATTATCGCCGGGGGATTGGTGACGGAAAAGGCCGATGTGGTCAACGCCCTGGAGGCGGGCGCACTGGCGGTGTCCTCCACCAATCCGGGGGTTTGGCAGATGTAAGATAATGCGCAGGTGTTCATTATCTTTTTTGCGTATTGCCAGCGGCAATTCTTTGTGTTATACTAAAATTACTTTAAGTGCATAACAGCCGAGAGATTTGAGCAACGGTAAAAGCACGGAGCAGAGCGCTCCGTCTTTTTTCGTTGCTTATTTTTTTGCCTGTTTTGCAAGAATAAGGGGGATATACAAATGTATGATGTAGCGATCATCGGCGGCGGTATTGCCGGGTGTGCCTGTGCTTATCGGCTGGCGCGCTGCCGGGTGCGGGTCATTCTGTTGGAGAAAGAGAACGACATCTGTATGGGTGCCACCCGCGCCAACAGTGCCATTATGCACGCCGGGTACGATCCGCACCCGGGTACGCTGATGGCCAAGCTGAATGTAAAAGGCAATGCCATGAGCCGGGAGATTTGCAAAAAGCTCCATGTGTCTTGGAAAGACACCGGCTCCCTGGTGGTGGCCTTGAACGATGAAGACATGGATACCTTGCAGGACCTGCTGGAGCGGGGGCGCGAGAACGGTGTGCCGGGGCTGGAGCTTTGGGACGCTGCGCAGGTGCGAGCCAAGGAGCCCAATGTAACGGAGACGGCCAAGGGTGCTTTGTGGGCGCCTACGGCAGCCATTGTCAATCCTTGGGAGTTTGGTTTGGCTATGGCCGAGGTGGCGGTGCAAAACGGTTGTGAACTGCGCCGTCGGTTCCCGGTGGAGAAGATTGAAAAGACAGCGGAGGGCTATGCCCTGTCCGACGGCAAAGACACGGTGGAGGCACGGTATGTGATCAATGCCGCCGGCGTGTACGCCGATCGGGTGAACAACCTGGTAGCGGCACCGTCCTTTACCGTAGAGCCTACGGTAGGTGAGTATTACCTGCTGGATAAGTGCGAGGGTAACCGGGTTTCCACGGTAATCTTCCAGTGCCCGGGCAAAGAGGGCAAGGGCGTGCTGGTGGCGCCTACGGTGCACGGCAATTTGATCGTGGGGCCAAATGCGGTGGTGCGCCGGGATCCGGACGATACTTCCGATACCGCAGCGGGCCTGGCTGAGGTGCGCCAAAAAGCGGTGCGCACGGTGCCCGGCGTGGATTTTCGCCAGAATATCCGCAACTTTGCCGGTATGCGGGCCAATTCCACCGTGGATGATTTTATTATTGACTTTGCGGCGGCGCATTTCCTGAATGTGGCGGGCATTCGCTCTCCCGGGCTGACTTCTGCGCCGGCCATTGCCGATTATGCGGCGGAGCTGCTGGCCGCAGACGGACTGGATCTGACGGAGAAGGAAAGTTACATAGACAGTCGGGAGAAAGTGCATTTCAACCGGTTAAGCGCTGCGGAACGCAAGGCGCTGATTGAGAAGAACCCTGCTTACGGGCGGGTGATCTGCCGATGTGAGACGGTGACGGAGGGCGAGATTTTAGACGCCATTCATTCGCCTATTCCGCCGGTATCCGTAGACGGCATTAAGCGCCGCACCGGCGCCGGTATGGGGCGCTGCCAGGGCGGCTTTTGCGGGCCGCGGGTGGTAGACCTGCTGGCGCGGGAGCTGGGTGTGTCGCCGTTGACGATTTTGCAGGATCGGGACGGCAGCGAAATTCTTACTGCCTATACAAAAGGGGAGGTGCGTGCGTAATGTATGATCTGATCGTAATTGGCGGCGGACCTGCCGGTTTAGCAGCTGCCTATGCAGCCTGGAACAAAGGGCTGAAACACATTGCCATCTTAGAGCGGGACAAAGAGCTGGGCGGTATTCTCAACCAGTGTATCCATAACGGCTTTGGCCTGCATTACTTCAAAGAGCAGCTTACCGGTCCGGAGTACGCCTCTCGCTTTGCCGCCATGGTGGCGGACACCGGCGTGGAGGTATTCCTGGACACCATGGTGCTCCAGGTGACCCCGGAGAAGCAGGTGCACGCGGTAAGCAAGAAAGAGGGCTACCGGGTGCTGGAGGCCAAGAGCATTGTGCTGGCCATGGGGTGCAGAGAGCGCACTCGCGGCGCCATCTCCATTCCCGGCACGCGCCCGGCCGGTGTGCTCACTGCCGGTGCTGCCCAGCGGTATGTGAATATGGAGGGCTACATGGTGGGCAAGCGTGTGGTCATTCTCGGCTCCGGTGACATTGGGCTGATTATGGCTCGGCGTATGACCCTGGAGGGCGCCAAGGTGCTGGCTTGCGTAGAGGTAATGCCTTATTCCGGCGGGTTGCAGCGCAACATTGTGCAGTGCCTGGAGGATTTTGATATTCCGCTGTATCTGTCCCACACCATTACGGACATTCGGGGCAAAGCCCGGGTGGAGCAGGTGGTCGTGTCCCAGGTGGACGACCAACGCCGTCCCATTCCCGGTACGGAGATGACCTTTGACTGCGACACGGTGCTGTTGTCCGTGGGGCTGATCCCGGAGAATGAATTGACCCGGGACGCCGGAATCGCTATGGATCCACGCACCAACGGCGCGTTGGTGTATGAGAACCGGGAGACCTCGGTGCCCGGTATTTTTGCCTGCGGCAATGCGCTGCATGTGCATGATTTGGTAGACTTTGTGACCGCAGAGAGTATGGCTGCCGGCGCGGCGGCTGCGGATTATGTGCAGGCCGGCGAGCTGGATCGGGAGCGCACAGTACAGGTGACCACCAATGCCCATATCGGCTATACGGTGCCCCAGCGTTTCCGTGCAGACAGTGACGGTGTGGAGTTCTACTTCCGGGTGCGGCGCGTGTTTAAGGAGAGCCGCATTCAGGTGACCTGCGGCGATCAGGTCATTGCGTCCTTTAAGCGGGAGCATATGGCTCCCGGCGAGATGGAGACCATTAAGATCCCTAAGGCGCTGCTGGCACGGATTGACGGCGACACCTTGCATATTGCAGCAGAGGAGGTACAGGCATGAAGGATTTGATTTGCATTATGTGCCCCAAGGGCTGCCACTTAAAGGTAGATGAGGAGCACGGTTATACGGTGACCGGCAATCGCTGTCCTCGGGGTGCGGAGTACGGTCACAATGAGCTGAAGAACCCCACCCGGGTAATCACCTCCACCGTGCGGCTGCGCAGCAAAAGCGCTTGCCGCCTGCCGGTAAAGACGGACGGCCAGATCCCCAAGTATATGATGAAGGAGGCCATGCGGCTTCTGGACAAAGTGGAGGTCACGGCGCCGGTGCATGTAGGCGATGTGGTGGTAGACAATATCTTCCGCACCGGGGTGCACTTTGTGGCCACCAAAACGGTAGAAGAATAAGCGTATTTCCTTGGCCCGCTTGCTCCGGTAAGCGGGCTGTTTTAATAGACAGGCGCTGCCGGGTGCCGTGTAAATTTCCAAAGTTGAAAACCCTGTCGTTTTTTGGTAAAATAGGGACAGAAGCAGGTGTGTCGCTTGTGGCTGCCGGCGGATAAGGGGGATTTTTTATGAAGTTGAAAACAGTGGCATTAGGCGCCGCCGCAGCGGGCTTGGTTGCGGCAGAAGCGGTCAATCTGTATAAGCAGGTGATGGGTCGTGGGGATCGCCCCAAGCGCCCCATGACCCGCCTGATGGAGATGAAGGACAAGGACGATTACGCTATGGCGGACGCCTGGCGCCAAAAGTACACCGATTGGGTCAACACCCAGCCGGTGGAGAACTGCACCATTACCTCTGACCGGGGTGACCTGCTGCGGGGGTATTATCTGCCGCCGAAGGGTGACTCCAAGGTGATTGTGTTCGGCTCCCACGGGTTCCATGCGGATCACACGGTGGACCCGCATACTTTTATTAAGCACTACCACGACCTGGGCTACGGCTTCTTTTGCTGCGACCATGTGGGCGCCGGTGCCTCCGGTGGCGAGTATGTGGGCTTTGATTACTATGAGAGCCAAGATATGCTCCGCTGGATCGAGTACCTGACTGCCCGCTTTGGGCAGGATATTACCGTGATACTCCACGGGGTGTCTATGGGCGCTGCCACCGTGTTGCAACTGGCAGGCAGCCGCTGCCCGGATTGTGTCAAGCTGATTATCTCCGACTGCGCCTATACCAGTGCCAAGGACGAGTTTTCCTATGTGGCTCGGAATGCCGGGCTGCGCCACCCCCAACCGGTGCTGTGGCTGTTCAATGAGATGAACAAGCGCCTGGCCGGGTTCGATTTGGAAAAGACAGATGTGCGCCAAAGCGTGCGAGAGGCCAAGGTGCCCATTCTCTTTATCCACGGTGCGCTGGACGACTTTGTGCCCCCGGAGATGGTGTACGAACTCTATAACCTGTGTCCGGCAGATAAAAAGGAACTGAAAATTTTTGACAACGCCAAGCACGCCCAAAGCTGCCTGCTCAATGAGGAAGAATATCATCGGACCGTGGATGATTTTATCCGCCGACGGTTGCCCGCTACGATATAAAATAATATTCCGGGAGGAAATGTTGTGTCTGTAAAAAAAATAACCGTTACCGCGTTGGAGACGGCGCTGAAGGACATTATGCGCCAAACGCCCTTTGAGAAGATCACCGTGTCCGATATTACGAACCGGTGCCAGCTCAATCGTCAAACCTTTTATTATCATTTTGCAGACAAGTACGCCCTGCTGGGTCAGATTTATAAACAGGAGATTTTTGATCCCTTTACCGACGGCCTGACCTTTGAAAACTGGAATACCCATTTGTTGCAAATGTTTGAGACGATGGCGGCGGACGCGGCGCTTTATAAGAATGCGGTGCTCCACGCAGACGATGAGTTTCGTCGATTCTTGTTCCAGAGTGCAGCGACGCTGTTTCGGGACGCAGTTGCTAAGTTGAACTTGCGCTCCGGTTTGCAGGTCAGTGAGGAGGAGCAACACTTTATTGCGGACTTTTTTGCCTACGGCATTACAGGCACGGTGCTGGATTGGGTGCGCGGCGGAATGCGCAAGACCCCGGACCAGTTGGCGGCGCAGCTGCGTCACTTGGCTGCCGATTGCCAAAAGGTGGCGGTAGAGCGGGCCAGCGGTACGCTGTAACAATCGCATAAAACAGAAAGAACCCCGGCGGTGCAGCACCGTCGGGGCTTTGTTTATGCCGTAAAAAAGGAGCCTGCAATTGCTTACAGGCTCCTTGAAAGGGGTTTGAGGATTTATTTATTCAGCACAGATTCCGGTCCGTTTGCCATCATCTCTTTGATTTTATGACGATCACGGTAGGCACTCAGCAGGGTGGTTGCCAGGGTGAATACCACCATAATGGCCACCAGGATCAGTACATCCTTGGTAACGCTGCCGTTCCATGTGCCGGCCAGTGCTTCCTTAAACAGGCGCACGGAGTAGGTCATGGGCATGAACGGATACAGCTTCTGGAAGAAGGTGGGGCAGGTCTCGATGGGGAAGGTGCCTGCGCAGGAGGTCAGCTGCAAGATCAGCAGCAGCAGCGCAACGAACTTGCCTGCGTCGCCCAAGTGTACCAGGCAGAACTGAATGATCGAGATAAAGGTCAGCGATACCAAACAGCAAGACAGGTACAGCATACCTAAGTTGGCGACTTTAATGCCAAGTGCGTGGTGGATTACGAATGCCAGCAGCACCGCCTGGAGCAGACCCAGCAGCATGAACACGAATGCACGCAGTACCACATGGTCGCTGTCTTTAGACAGAATACGAATTTTCTTTTGATAATCCAGATAGATACCGAAGAAGATCATCAAACCGCCGACCCACATAGACAGACTCATAAAGTAAGGGGCGAATGCGGAGCCGTAGTTGTCTACCGGCTGCACATGCTGGGTGTCGGTGGATACCGGCTCCTCACTGTAATCGGCCAAGCCGTCCAGAGCCTTCAGCTGGTTGTTGGTGGTGGTCAGGTTTTCCTCCACACTGTCCTTGGCGGTGTCTGTGCCGGCCTTTAGTGCGGCGGCACCGGTGTTCAGCTTGGCAGCACCGTTTTCCAGTTGAGAGGCACCGCCGTTCAGCTGGTTGATCCCGCTTTGCAGCTGGGAGGCACCGTTTTGAATGGTCGTCGTCTTGGTGTTGATTTGGTCAGAACCGTCTGCCAGCTGGGCAGTGGCGATTTTCAGTGCCTTTACGCCTGCCAGCAGATCGCCTGCGCCGCTGTCCAGTGCGGTTACACCCTTGGCCAGGGTGCCGGAGGAGGACAGCAGTGTGTCGGTGCCGTCTGCCAACTGGCTTGCGCCGGTGGCTACGGCGGCTGCGCCTGCGTTCAGCGCATCATTGTTCTTTTCCAGGGTTTGCAGACCCTTTTGCAGTTTTGCAGTGCCGGTGTTTAGAGCCACAGCACCATCATCTAACATTTTGACACCGGCCTGTACCTGGCCGATACCCGCTTGCAGTTTGGCCATACTCTTGGCAGAGTCGGTCTCCAGCAGCTGCACGCCCTGCTTCATGGTGGCCAAACCGGTATTGATCTGGCTCTTGCCCTGCTTCAGTTTGGCAAGCTTCTCTCGATTCTCTGCAGTGTTGCACTGTTGCAGATACTGACCCACCTGCTGCTGCACAGCGGCGTTGCTAATGTAGGGATAAGCCCCGGTGAGCAGTTTTACGCTGGTCTCAAAGTTGGTGATCAGGCTGTCTACACCGGTGGTGTAGACGCTCAGCTGGGTGGTCATCTGGTCCACGCCAGTCTCCAGCTTCTTCTCTGCTGCAGCCAGGTCGGTGGCGCCGTCTGCGGACTGGGTCTTCAGGTCGACCAAGCCGCTTTCCAGACCGGTAATGCCGGACTGGAGCTTGGCGATACCGTCCATTACATCGTCGCTGCCGGCAGAGGCGTTAGCCACGCCGCCGGTATATGCTTTCAGGTTGGTGCGCAGGGCAGCGGAACCGTCTGCCAACGCGGAGGCACCGTCGTTCAGCTTCTTTACGCCGCTTTTCAGGGCGGGTACATTGTCGTTTAACTGCTGGGTGCCGTCTTTCAAGGTGGCAGCGCCCTTTTGCAGTTTGGCGGCGCCGGTGTCTACCTGGGTGGCGCCGTCTGCCAGCTTGGCGGTACCGGCCTTAAATACAGACAGGCCGCTGACCAGGTCTTTGCTGCCCTTTGCCAGCTTTTCTGTGCCTACATTCAGGCTGATGGTGGCGGTGGACAGCTGCTGGGTGCCGCCTTTTACGGAACCGGCGCCGTCAGACAGCTGCTGTAAGCCGTCTTTCAGGATCTCCAGCGCGTCCGGCACGGAGTAGAGCTTATCTGTCAGGGTGGCGGTGATTTCCTTGTTTACCGCACCGTTGACGGTTTCTTTAATGGTGGGCATCATGCCGCTTTCCAAAATCTGGGAGGCTAAGTAGTTGCGCTTTTGGTTGGCAACATATTGGATTTGGGCGTGTTGCTTCTTGGTATTCTTGGAGGCCGTGGAGATGGAATCGGTCAAGTCTGCCGGAATCAGAACCTCGGCATAATACTTGTCGTTCATCAGACCGTCTTTTGCGTCTGCCTCACTGACAAAGTGGAAGTCCAGCGAGCCGTCTTCCTCTAAATTATCACAAATTTCTTTACCTACATTGCGGTCTTTACCGTTGATTTTGGCGCCTTGGTCCAGGTTGACCACCGCCACAGATACATCTTGCAAGCGGGAATACGGATCCCAGAACGCGCTCAGATAGAAGTAACTGTACATCAGCGGAATGATCAGCACGCCGATAATTACGGCGGCTTTGATGATGGTCTTTGCCATCGGCTTTTTTTGCTTCGTAGCCACAACTAAAACTCCTTTTCTAAAAATTCTACACATAGTATATGACCGCGATAACGATTTGTAATTAGTTATTTATAACGAAATGTCTGAAAATTTGACAAGTGCCGTAAAATGTATAAAAACTATAAAAGCACAAAAAACGGACAGCTGCCACGGCTGTCCGTTCTTTATATAAATATATATACCATATTATTCCGGGAAGTGCACAGTAATGGTTGTGCCTTGCCCCTCCACGCTGTCCAGCTCTACCGGTGCGTCGTGCACCTGGGCAATATGCTTGACGATGGCCAGCCCCAGCCCGGTCCCGCCGGTTTCTTTGCTGCGGCTTTTGTCCACTCGAAAGAAGCGTTCAAAGATACGCTCCCGGTACTTCTCCGGTATACCGATGCCGGTGTCGGCCACCTGTAAGGCGGTGCCGCCTTGCTCCGGGTGCAGGGTTACCGTAACACTGCCTTGGGGCTTGTTGTAGCGAATGGCGTTGTCGCACAGGTTGTAGAGCAGTTCCTCCAGTAGGCTTTTGTTGCCCTTAATGTAAATGGGCGCTTCCGGGGCCGCCAGGTGCAGGTCTACCGTTCGGCTTTGGGCGTTGATTTGCAGGGACTGCACGCAGTCCGACGCCAATTCCGTTAAATTCACTTCTTCAAAGAGGATCTCGCCGTCGTTCTCCTCCAGCTGGGACAGTTGAATAATATCCTCTGCCAAAGACACCAGCCGCAGCGCCTGCTTGCGAATGGTGTGGGCAAAGGGCTTTATGTCCTCCGGCCGAGCTATTCCGTTTTCGATCAGTTCAGCATAACCGGCAATGGAGGTCAGTGGGGTTTTCAGTTCGTGGGACACATTGGCGGTAAATTGCTTTTTTTGTTTTTCCAGCTGGCGCTTTTTTTCATTATCGGCCCGGATCTTCTCCACAAAGGGGCGCAGCTCTTTTTCGGTTTGTACCCGGTCCATGTGGTCGATATGTTCGCCCAACTGTTCCAGCGGTTGAATAATTGCGCCGGTAATGGCGTAGCTGACCGGCACAGAAGCCCCCAGCACTGCCGCTAAAATGCCCAGTACATAAGGCAGTTCCTTGCGGATGATGGCGCCGGTCAAGGCACCGGTGTCGCCGTGTGCTACTGTCAGCGCCAGGGTGATGAGCACCACGGTGGCGATCACTGCCAAAGCGGTAAAGCAAAATACACGAAAAAAGACTTTCTTACGCATGATCAGTCACCGATCTTGTAGCCCACATTGCGAATGGTTTTAATGGCGTCCCCGGCGGTGCCCAGCTTTTTGCGCAGGGACTGGATATGTACATCCACCGTGCGGTTGCCGTGTTCGAAATCGTAGCCCCAAATTTTTTCCATCAGGGAGTCTCTGGTGAGCACAATGCCCCGGTTCTTCATCAGGTACTTGAGAATTTCGTATTCTTTATAGGTCAGCTCCACTTCGTTGCCGTCTACCTGCACGGTGTGTCGGCTCACGTCTATGCGAATGGTGCCGTAGTTCAGATCCTCTTTCTTCACCCGGTCGATGCGGCGCAGCAGCGCCTTTACCCGAGAGATCAGCTCCATCACCCCAAAGGGCTTGGTTATATAGTCGTCGGCGCCGGAGTCCAGCCCCTTAACCGCGTCGATCTCGCCGGTTTTGGCAGTCACCAGGATCACCGGCAGTTTGCTGTAAGCGGGGGTGGAGCGAATGGTCTCCAGCACTTTCAGTCCGTCTGTGCCCGGCAGCATAATGTCCAGCAGGATCAGATCCGGCAGGTGGCTCTCCATTTGGGCGAAGAAATCCCGGCTATTCTCAAATCCCAGCGTTTCAAATCCGGCGCTCTTTAGCGCATAGCTTTCCAGCTCTCGAATACTGGCATCGTCCTCTACAATATAGATCTTTTGGCTCACACCGTCACCTCCTACTCCCTTTAGCATAGCAAAAATTTACCGTTAGTGCAATGCGTATTTGCGCAAATAATCCTCAAAGCTTTCCATAAACCGGGCGTTCTCTTGGCTCTTTACGCTCTTTAAGTAGCGATGGGTCTGGTAGCTGCCCTGGCTCAGCTCAATAATGCACACAGCCAGATTGGAGCAGTGGTCCGCAATGCGTTCAAAACTGTTAATGATGTCAAAGAACAGCATACCGGTCTCAATGGTGCATTCCCCGGCCTGCAAGCGCTTGGTGTGGCGGGCGCGCAGCTCTGCCTTTAAGTTGTCAATCACCTGCTCCAGCGGCTCAATGGTTTGGGCGGCAGCCACATCGTTCTCAATAAAGGCGTTGGTGGCCTTGGTGATGATCTCCTGCACAGCGCTGCTCATCACTTCCAGTTCCTTGGAGGCTTCCTTGGAGAAGTGGATCTTGTCCTCGTGCATGGTGCGCTTGGTTTTTAGAATATTCACTGCGTAGTCGCCGATCCGTTCAAAGTTGCCGATGGCGTGGGACAGCTTGCTCACCTGCATACTGTTCTCCAGGCTCAGCTGCATACTGCTGATCTTGACCAGGTAGGTCTCCAGTTCGTCCTCAAAGGCATCCAGCGCCTTTTCATTTTGGTGAATCGCCTCGCTGTCTTTCTTATTGTAGACCCGGATGAAGCCCAGGGACAGCAGGGTGTTTTTCTGGGCCAGGCGGGCCATATCGTTGGTGCGCTCCCGGCACTTTTCAATGGCAAAGGACGGGGACATCAAAAAGCGTTCCTCTACCAGTGCGTCGTTGTCTGCGGCAGCGGGCTGTGCCTCGTCTGCCTTGTCCCGCACGATCAGGCAGGACAGCTTTTCCAGCTGCTTGCCAAAGGGAAACAGCAGCACCGTGCAAAATGCATTGAATGCGGTGTGAATGGCGGCAATGTCTGCGCCGTTCACCGCTTTGTCCAAAAAGGCAAAGTGGAAGATGGCATTGGCACCGTAGAACAGCGCCATACCGCACACCACGCCGATGATGTTAAAGGTTAGGTGAATGACAGCGGTGCGCTTGGCGTTTTTGTTGGTGCCGATACTGGAGATCAGTGCCGTGATGCAGGTACCAATATTCTGCCCCAAAATAATGGGGAATGCGGCGCCCACGGAGATGGCACCGGTGGCGGACAGTGCTTGCAGAATACCTACGGAAGCGGAAGAACTTTGAATGATGGCGGTGAGGATCATACCCACCAGCACGCCCAGAATGGGATTAGAGAACATGGTGAACACGCCGGTAAAGGCCGGATCGCTCTCCAGCGGTGCCACAGCTCCGCTCATAGCCTCCATGCCGAACATCAGGGTAGAGAAGCCCAGGAGAATGGAACCCAGTTCCTTCTTCTTCTCGCTTTTGCAGAACATATAGAGTACAATGCCGATCAGCGCCAGTATCGGGGAGAAGGTGCTGGGTTTCAGCATGGTCAAGAATACATTGCTGCTCTCAATGCCGGTGAGCGACAGCAGCCAGGAGGTGATACAGGTGCCGATATTGGCGCCCATAATAATGCCCACCACTTGGTTCAGTGCCATAATGCCGGAATTTACAAAGCCCACGGCCATCACGGTCACGGCGCTGGAGGACTGGATCACGGCGGTCACGCCGGCGCCCAGTAGCACGCCCTTAATGCGGTTGTTGGTCATTTTTTCCAGCACGGACTCGAATTTGCCGCCGCCCATTTTTTCCAGGCCGCTGCCCATCACATTCATGCCAAAGAGAAAGAGTGCCAGACCGCCGATCAGGCTTAAGAAGTTGAAAATTGTCATCGGATATACCCCGCTGTTTTCTGTTTTGTCTTGTTTATTATTTTGTTCCCACTTAGCATATAGGAAATCTGTTAAGTTTGAATTCGGCCAATGTTAAATTTGGGTTAAATGTTCTGCGACAAAAGACCGGATATTTTGTCGGAAAGTGCGCGAATTTGGCTGTAAACGGTGGTTGACGATTGGCGATGAGTATGGTATAGTCATAGTGTACTACTATGTATAGTACAGAGAACGAGAAAAAGGAGCGTGCACGGTTGTTTCATATAGATAATCGCAGTCGGGTGCCCATTCACCAGCAGCTGCAAGCGCAGATCGTGCGGTATGTGTCCCTGGGGCTGTTGCTGCCGGATCAGCAGTTGCCGTCGGTGCGTGCCATGGCACAGCAACTGGGCATTAACCCCAACACGGTACAAAAGGCCTATGCCGCTCTGGAGATGAACGGCGTGCTTTATACAGTAGCCGGGCGGGGTGCCTTTATTTCGCCGGAGGAGGATCAGCTGTCCCAGTTTAAGAAGCTGGCGGCAGATCGTTTTGCCGCAGCGGTACAGGCAGCGACAGACGCCGGCCTGACCCGGCAGGAGCTGGGGCAGATTGTAGAAGAACAGATGGAGAGGAGGGACCGAGATGATTGAAATTCAAGATGTGAGCAAGCAGTTTGACTGCGTTACCGCCTTGCGCCACTTGACGCTGAAGGTGCAGGACGGCTCCGTTTTTGGGCTGGTAGGTTCTAACGGCGCCGGTAAGTCCACGCTGCTGCGCATTTTGGCCGGTGTGTACCGGCCGGACAGCGGGCGGGTGCTCATTAACGGCCAGGCGCCTTTTGAGAACGAGCAGGTCAAGCGCAGCACTGTGTTTATCTCGGACTTTCCGTATTTAGCTCCCACCGCCACCGTGCGGCGGCTGGCACGGCTGTACCGCAGCGTGTATCCCGGGTGGAGCGAGGACTACTTTGCCCGGATGGAAAAGCTGTTTCCCATTTCCTTTGACGCTCGGTTGGGCAAGATGAGTAAGGGTATGCAGCGCCAGGCGGCGATTCTGCTGGGGTTGTCCACCCAGCCTCGCTGTATCTTGTTTGACGAGATTTTTGACGGCCTGGACCCGGTGGTGCGGGAACTGGTGAAGAAGCTGCTGGTGGACTTTGTGGCAGAGAACGGCGCGTCTGTGATGATCGCCAGTCACAATTTGCGAGAGCTGGAGGATGTGTGCGACCATGTGGGGCTGCTCCATCGGGGCGGTGCCTTGTGCGAGGACGACCTGGATCGGCTGAAGCTGGGGATCACCCGCGTGCAGTTTGCATTGGCGGATCCGGCGGATTTTGAAACGGTGCGCTCCGGGCTGAATTTGCTTAAATGCAGCCAGCAGGGCAAGCTGTTTGAGATGACGGTGCGGGGCACGGAGACAGAGACTTTGGCGCTGGTGCAGCGGCTGCATCCGCTGTTTTGCGAGACCCTGCCGATTACTCTGGAAGAATTATTTATCAGCGAAATGGAGGTGGCCGGTTATGACATCAACAAGGTCATCTAAGTGGGTGCTGTTTTCCGCTTTGCAGCGGGAGGGGCGCCGTATGTCTGTTTGGCTGGCATTGTTTCCGTTTTTAGGCTTCTTGTATGCTCTGTGCCATGGCCTTTTGCAGGCACTTATGAATCAGGATACCGACACTGTCGCCGCGCAGGATCAGACGGTGCGCATTTTTGGCAGTATAGCGCTGTTTTTGTCCGCCGCCACAATCATGGCGGGGGCGTTCTTTGCCATATCTGCTTTTCGCTTTCTTTACAGTCGGCGGCAAAGCGATTTCTATTTATCCCTGCCGGTGACTCGGCGCACTTTTTACTTTGTCAAGTGGGTGATGGGGGAACTGGTACTTTTGCTGGCCTTTTGCGGCGCCGGGATCGGATGCTGGTTGGTGCCGCAGCTGATTCCTCGCAAGTGGCATGTTCAACTGGATGCCGGTTACGGCCTGCGGCTGCTGGCAGTTGCCTTTGCAGCGGCGGCGGCCTTCTACTGTATTTGTTTGCTATGCGCCGTTACGGCAGGCAAGGTGTGGCAATACTGGACCCTGCTTATCGGTATCGGCGGCTGTTTGCCCCTGGGACTGATTTCTTATGCAGAGCTGTTTCCCGCTTTCCTGTCCGGGCTGAACCAGCAGCCGGTACGGATCGTGGCACTGGTCAGCCCTATCGCGTATGTGCCCTTTGGGGTGCAGGGAGTGTTTGATTTTCGCTATTTGCTGCTGGCTGCTTTGCTGGTGGGGGCAGTCAGCTTCTTTGCCGGACTGTTCTTTTATCGGCGGCGCTCCGGCGAGTGTGCGGAGCAGACCCTGTCCACACCGGTGGCCTATGTGCTGGCCACCACCGGGGCGGCGCTGAGCCTGGTGTGTTTGCCTATGCTGCTAACCTTGCAGGCGAATCAGTATGGCGTGTATGCGCTGCTGTGTGGTGCCGGTGTGGGCGTGATGACCCTGGTGTGTACCTTGGTGTACACCCGCAAGGTCGTTAATCCCACTGCCGCGGTGCTGTGCAGTACCTTAGTGGTGGTGACCGTTGGCACCGTGTGCCTTTTAGGCGTGCAGGGCAGCGACTACCGCAACAAGGTGCCGGCAGCAGAGGATGTGGCGCAGGTGACGGTGCAGCCTATGGTGGAGGACCCGCTGGTGGATCTGCCGGATTATATGTTGGAGCCGGGTACGCACTTGGTTTCTACCGATACGACAGAGTCGCAAGAGCTGGAATCCAGCTATACTTTTACGGATCCGGCGTCCGTGGCTGCCATTGTGCAGCTGCATCGGGATTGCATTACCGCAGCAGAGACTGAGGTACTGGGCGGCAGCGGCTTTAAGTCCAGTTTCCGATATAAATTAAAGAACGGCAAGGTTCTGACCCGGATCTATACCGCTTACGGGGACAAAGGCGCCAATGTGATCCGCTCCACCAAGGAATATAAGCAGCAACAGCCCTTTGTGAAGAACAGCGCCAAGGAGAACCTGCTGCTGGTGTCCTTAATCAGCACACAACGGGACGATTTGTACTGGAACCAGACCATGGAGGACAATCGGGGCGAGGTGCAGGTGGATCAGACCGTCTACTACCCTGCCATTCGGGCAGATTTTATGGAGCTGACCCGGACGGATTGGACCTATATGAATATGCAAGACGCGTCCTGGAGCACCGTGTCCTTTGCCATTTACCAGGTGCGCCCGGGCACGGACAGCAAGACCCGCCGCCAACTGCAAAAGATGGACCCGGAGGCCTTGCGTACCTATTATAACCGCTTTTACAGCACCCATACAGACAGCGATCCGCCGTGCCCGGTGGTGCGCTCGGTGGTGTATCTGCCTAATCAGTCCGGCGGGGCGAATCGCACCTTAAAGCTGCTGCAAAAAGACGGCTTTATCTATGGGGCGCAGACCACGCTGCCGTCTGCCGATCAGGTGGAGACGATGCTGGTATCGCCGATTTGTACGGTGTCAGCTGATTATACCGAAGGGGACGGCTGCCTGCTGGGCGAGCCGGACAGTGAGGACGGCTATTACCTGACCCGCCCGGAGAGCCTGTTGGGCGGCCAGGTGGTGCGCAAGAACTTTGCGTCCCTTTATACCGATCCGTTCCGTACGGTAACGGACCGAAAAGCCATTGCCCGCACGCTTGCCGGTGTACAGCCGGGCGCTGACCAAATGGAACGGCTGAAGAAAGCAAAGCAGGGTTATGCCGTCAGCTTGATCACCAAGGACGGCAAGGCCACCAAGATGTATTTTGTGCCTACTGCCTATGGGTATGCGCAGGGGAAGCCTACAACGGACGCTGCAAGCGATCTGGCCTATGGGCTGGGATAATCTGTGATTATAAAGCAAAGAGGAAAGGACCGTATCTCTCAGATACGGTCCTTTTTGCATTCTATGTATATCCGGTCAGGCCAAGGCGATCATTAAAGTGCCTGCCACTACCAGTGCCAACGCCAATAGGCTGCGGCGGGTCTGCTTCTCTTTTAAGAAGATGGCGGACAGTGCCACGGCAAAAAGTATGGAGCACTTGTCGATGGGCACCACCACGCTGGCGCGGCCGGTTTGCAGCGCCCGGTAGTAGCACAGCCAGCTGGCGCCAGTGGTGATCCCGGACAGCACCAGGAGCACGGCGTCCCGGCGGGTCATCTTTTTCCAGTCGCCGCCCTCTTTCTTGCCCAGCACAATGGCCCAGGCAAAGATCAGCACCACCACGGTGCGCAGGGCGGTGGCCAGGGTGGAGTCCATATCCTGCACGCCCACTTTGCCCAGTATGGACTGCAGCGCGGCAAAGACGGCGCTGCCCGCGGCGTAAAACAGCCAGCCTTTTTCGCCCTTTTTGGCGTCGCCCTTTTCCAGCATTAGGGCAGTGCCGGCGATCATCACGGCGATCCCCAGCCCGGTGAGCCAGTGAAACGGCTCGCGGAAGAAGATCAGCGCCAGCAGAATGGTCAGAAAAGTGGAGGATTTGTCCACCGCTACCACCTTGCTCAGGTTGCCGATGGACAGAGCCTTAAAGTAGCACAGCCAGGACAGTCCGGTGGCGGCGCCGGACAGGGCCAGGAACACCAGTGCCCGTGGGGTAATGGTGGAGACGGCGTTTTGGCACCCGACCACAAAGACCATCAGCCAGGAGAAGATCAGCACCACGCCGGTGCGAAAGGCAGTGGCAAAGTTCGAGGACACGGATTTGATCCCCGCCTTGGCCAGTACAGAAGTAGCGCCGGCAAAAAAGGCGCTGCCTACGGCAAATAAGATCCACATAAAGGGCCCACCTCTTTCCATCAAAAAAGCCCCGCCGCCCGGTAAAGTACCGCAGCGCCGGGGCGTGCTTTTTGTTAAGATACAAAGGCGTAAATGCCAACGCCCAGCCCGCTGCAAGCCATCAGCAGAGCCAGAATAATGGCGGTCACCTTGACCCATTTTTGCTGCATATTCTCTCTACTTCCTTTCTGTTACGCCATCCAGGCGGCGCTTTCGTCTATGAGCTGCTGCCCCATTTTCTGGGCAACGGCTTTGTCTGCGGCTACGGCGGTCACATAGGTTTTGATCTTCGGCTCCGTGCCGGAGGGGCGCACGATCAGCTTGCAGCCGTTCTCCGCCTTGTATTCCAGCACATTGGATTTGGGCAGGTCAATGGGGGCGGATTTGCCGCTAACCAGATCGGTGGACAGGGAGCTTTGGTAGTCGCTGTGTTCCACCACCGGGCTGTCGCCCAGAGACTTCGGCGGATTTTGGCGCAGGTGGTTCATGATCCCGGCCATCTTTTCCATACCGGCCTCGCCCTCAAAGGTGTAGCTGACCACTGCGTTGTCATAGTAGCCGTAGTCGGCGTAAATTTTGTCCATCACATCGCCCAAACTCAGCCCTTGCAGCTTGTAGTAGGCGGCCATTTCGCAAATGAGCATACTGGCTACTACGGCGTCCTTATCCCGGGCATGGGTGCCGGCCAGATAGCCGTAGCTTTCCTCAAAGCCCATCACAAAGTCGTCTGCACGGCCCTGGGACTCCAGCTGCGTCACCACCTCGCCGATGTACTTAAATCCGGTGAGCAGATTCTTAAAGGTGCAGCCGTAGCGGGCAGCAATGGCCTGGGCCAGGTCGGTGGATACAAAGGACTTCACCGCCACGCTGTTTTGGCTCAGGGTGCCTTTTTGCTTTCGCATTTCCAGCAGGTAATTCAGCAGCATAGCGCCCACTTCGTTGCCGCTCATCAGCCGTACTTTGCCCCCTTGCATCACCGCAATGCCTACCCGGTCGCAGTCCGGGTCGGTTGCCAGCAGCAGATCGGCGTGGATATTTTCGTTCATTTTCAGTGCCAGTTCAAAGGCCTGCTTGATCTCCGGGTTCGGGTAGGGGCAGGTGGGGAAGTTGCCGTCCGGCAGCTCCTGCTCCGGCACCACATACACATGGGGCACGCCGATCCGGTCAAGGATCGCCCGTACCGGCTTATTGCCGGTGCCGTTTAGGGGGGTGTAGATCACTTTCAGGTCTGCCTTTTGGCACACGCCCCGGTTCATACACTGGGTCTCTACCGCGTCCAAAAAGGCGGTCATCATCTTTTCGCCAATGTATTCCACGGTGCCGTCTGCCACAGCGGCGTCAAAGTTCGCTTTCTTAATGCCGGTGAAGTAGTCCACCTTTTCAATATAATGGTAAGTCTCCGCTGCCTCGTCGTCGGTCATTTGGTAGCCGTTTTTGTTGTAGCACTTGTAGCCGTTATACTTGGCCGGGTTGTGGGAGGCGGTAAGGATAATGCCGCTTTGGGCGCCCAGCTGCCGCACCGCAAAGGACAGGCAGGGGGTGGGCTCCAACTCTTCATAAAGATATACCTTAATGCCGTTGCCCGCCAGCACAGCAGCCGCCTCTTTGGAGAACAGGTCGCTCTTGATCCGGGAGTCATAGCCGATGGCCACGGACGGGTGGTCGTATTTGGCGTTCAGATAATCGGCCAGCCCTTGGGTGGCACGGCCTACGGTGTACACATTCATACGGTTTGTACCGGCGCCGATCACGCCTCGCAGCCCGGCGGTGCCGAACTCCAGTGAGCGGTAGAACCGGTCGCGAATTTCCTCATCCTGTCCGGCGATGGCTTGCAGCTCTGCCTGCAGGTCCGGATCAGCGGTGGCCTTTTCCAGCCACTGGGTATAGAGTTCTGTGGTATTCATACTGTCACCTTTGCCTTTCTTTGACGATGGGTCTGTCTCTTTCTGCTCCTCATCACGCTATTATTTTAATCCCAATTTGCACCGGTGTCAATAAGCATTGTCAAACGGCTGTCGGTCGTGTATAATAAAAGCAGAAAATCAGGAGAAGAGGTCGTTATTATGTATGCGAAGGTGGAGAGCTTGGGCCTGAACGGGCTGGATGCTTTTTCCGTTACGGTAGAGGCGGACATCAGCACCGGTCTGCCCCGGTTTGACATTGTGGGCCTGCCGGATATGGCGGTGCGAGAGAGTCGGGAGCGGGTGCGGGCTACCATTAAGAACGGGGGCTACCAGTTCCCGGTGTCCCGTATGACGGTAAATATTGCCCCGGCAGATGTAAAGAAAGAGGGCGCCGTTTACGACCTGCCGGTGTTTGTGGCACTGATGAAAGCCAGCGGCCAAATTCACGGCAGCACCGACGGCTGTGCCTTTTTAGGCGAGCTGTCTCTGGACGGCGAAATCCGGCCCTGCACCGGAGTGCTGCCCATGGTGCTGTGCGCCCGGGAAAAAGGGCTGCACGCGGTGTTTGTTCCCGCTGCCAATCGGGACGAGGGCAGCATAGTGGAGGGTATAGATGTGTTGCCGGTGGCTCATGTGCGCCAGGTGCTGGATCACTTGCAGGGCAAGGTACCGGTAGAGCCTTGCTACCGGGCATTTTCCCCGGAGGAGGACACGCTGGAGTACCTGGACTTTGCAGATGTTAAGGGGCAGCAAAACGCCAAGCGGGCGCTGGAGATCGCAGCTGCCGGGGGACACAATTGCCTGATGATCGGCCCGCCGGGCACCGGCAAGTCTATGCTGGCCAAGCGGCTACCGTCTATTTTGCCGGAAATGACCTTTGAGGAGCAGATCGAGACCACCAAGATCTATTCCATTGCCGGGGCACTGCCCAGCGGTACCCGGCTGATCAGCCACCGACCTTTTCGTAGTCCACACCACACGGTATCGCCCCAGGGACTTACCGGCGGCGGTGCGGTGCCCAAGCCCGGCGAGATTAGCCTGGCCCATAACGGAGTGCTGTTTATGGACGAGTTCCCGGAGTTTGACCGGCGTACGAAGGAGTCTCTGCGCCAGCCGTTGGAGGACGGTGTGATCACCATTTCCCGCGCCGGGGGCAGCCTAACCTATCCCTCTAATATTATGGTGGTGGCGGCGATGAACCCTTGCCCCTGCGGATTTTTGGGTCATCCCACCAAGGACTGCACTTGCAGCCAGGCGGCGGTGAACCGCTACCGGGACAAGGTCAGCGGTCCCATTTTGGATCGGATTGACCTGCATGTGGAGGTGCAGAGCGTGGATTATGCCCAGTTGGCAGATACCACCCGGGGCGAACCAAGCAGCGCCATTCGGCAGCGGGTGAACCGGGCACGCCAAATGCAGGCGCGGCGCTTTGCAGGCACCGGCATTACCTGCAATGCCAAAATGCCGCCTCAAATGACCAAGGACTGTTGTCGCCTGACGGAGGATGCCTCCGCTTTGCTGCAAATCAGCTTTGATAAATTAGGGTTGTCCGCCCGGGCGTATGACAAAATCCTGCGCATTGCCCGCACCATTGCGGACCTGGAGCAGACAGAGAAAATCAACGGCGCCCACATCTCGGAGGCGCTGCAATACCGGGCACTGGACCGGAAATACTGGAACCGATAAGAAAGGAGCGACTGGGATGGACGCAAGAATAGAAGAAACCATCAAAAACTTAAAAAAGCGGGGCTTTGAGCCGTATTATTTGGAGAGCCGGGCACAGGTGCTGCCCCTGGTGCAAAAGCTGGTGCCTGCGGGCAGCAGCGTGTCCCACGGCGGATCGGAGACCTTAAAGGAAGTGGGCGTGATCGACCTGCTCTCCGGTGGGGATTATCAATATATCAACCGGGCCGGACTGGAGGGCGAGGCGCTGCGCCAATGCTACCAGGATGCCTTTGGCTGTGACGCCTATTTCACTTCATCCAACGCCATTACCACCGACGGGGTACTTTATAATGTGGACGGCAACTCCAACCGGGTGGCCTGCATTGTGTTTGGTCCCCGCCAGGTGATTATGATCGTGGGGCGCAACAAGATCGTAGATACCTTTGACCAGGCGGTAGAGCGGGTAAAGCGCATTGCCGCTCCCCGCAACACCCAGCGGCTCCATTGCAAGACCCCTTGCGCCGCTACCGGCCACTGCATCAGCTTGGATCAGGAAGACCCCGCTCTGTGCGACGGCTGCTTTAGCCCCCAGCGGGTGTGCTGCAACTATGTGACCACCGCCTTTGACCGCCATATCGGCCGGATCAAGATCCTGATCGTGGACGAGGAACTGGGTTATTAAAACAAATGTACATACAAAAAGGGCCGTATCCCTTGTGGATACGGTCCTTTCTTTGTCTATGTACGATTATTTGCTTTCCGCGCGGCTCATAGCCAGCTGGAAGTCTTTCTGATGGGTGAAGATTTCGTGACGATAGGGGTTGGTCTTGGTCTCCTTGGCTTTCTTCATAATGAAACCGAATACCACCACATTGACTGCCAGCGCCAGTACAGAGATTACGCCTTGCGCTGTGGGATTGGCAGCGGTGGGGTGCACCGCCGGGTTCATAAACCCGTCAGCATACACACTGGTGATCACGGCGAACTTGCCTTGATCCTGGAACAGCGGGAACACCTGGGCAAACATACACCAAATGGCCAGCGTGTAGGCACGGTTCTGGATCCAGCCGCCCTTGTTCCACAGTGCGTTGGCAAAGGTGGGCGCCAGCAGCAGAGCCAGGCCGCAGTACCAGGAGTGGGTGGGCAGGTTGTTGTAGGTGTACTCAAAGTTCCATATATCGTAGGCCAGAATGTAGCACCAAGTCATATCCGGCCACAGCATATCTTGGTGGTTCTTAGAGGAGTAAATACCCCACCAGCCGGTCATACACAGAATGTTGATGATACCGGCCAGGCCGTTGAGGATATTCCACCAGCCGCCGAACAGCCACACATTTTCGCTGGAGAGCCACCAACCACCGGCAGCACCGCCGGCGCTGATGCCCTTAATGGCAGACTCAAAGTCGCTGGCTACAGCGATCAAAATGTTAATTGCCACAATGACAAAGGGGAACACCTTGAACCATTGGGTCTTGCCGATGCTCCACTTGTACTTAAGCATCATAAAGCCGATGCATCCTGCGGTGGCAGCATACAGCTTGGCATAATGGAACCAGCTGTTCATGTGGACCACCGTATCGTTATTAACCGCCCAGTCAACACCCTTTGCGGCCGCCACATTGATGACGATAAAGTACACGCTCAGTGCAGCCGGAAGCACCAGGAAAAAGAAAATGCCGCCTGCCTTGGAGCGGCGGGCGATTTCGTTAGCCAGCACCAACCCGGTGAAGACCAATGCCCAGCCCAGCAGCTGCCACAGCGCAGTATCGCCGTAGATTTGGAATAACATAGTTATCTCCTCCTAAAAATAAATCATCTTGCGCCGCAGCGCAACCCTTCCGTGGGCGGTTTTCCGCCCGCTTCAATGTTCAGTTTAGTCCTGTTTTTGCAGATTGTCAATCTTTTAACAAGCCCGGCTGCACATTTCTACATATTGGCAAAAACCGGGGCGGTTTTTTGTTGAAATTGAGTAGCAAAGATGATACAATGTCACTGGTATTACCAAGAACCACAGGAGGAGAAACTATGGAATTTGAAAAGCTGCAGACCGCCAGTTTGAAAGAATTGTTTATTTCGTCTGTGGAGGACAAGATTTTGTCCGGCGAGTTGCCCATCGGCGCGCAGCTGCCCACGGAGCGGGAGTTGGCGGAGATGATGGATGTAAGCCGGGGCGTGGTGAATAGCGGTATTGCGGAGATGGCACACAAGGGCTTCTTAGAGGTGCGACCCCGGGTGGGCACCTTTGTGGCAGATTATCGCCGGGTAGGCAAGTCAGATATTTTTCTGTCCATTATGCACTATAACGGTGGTATTCTTCCGGAGCAGGAAATTCGCTCCCTGCTGGAGTTTAAGATCCTGATCGACTGTTTTTCCGTGCGCAAGCTCACTGCCCGCGCCATTACGGAGGCAGAGGTGCAAAAGCTGGAGGATTTTGTGGATCAAATGGCCGAGACGGATGACCCGCAGCGGGTGTCAGAGCTGGCTTATGCGTATAATCAGGAACTGAGTTTCCTTAGCGGCAACACCTTTGCGCCGCTGATCTATAATTCTTTTAAGACCGCCAATGTGCAGTTGGGCGCTCGTTATGTGCAGCGTTATGGCAAGGCGTCCCTGTACCATTACCTGCAGCAACTGCTGGTGCAGCTGCTCAACGGCGATACCGCTCGGGCGGTGGCGCTGGTGGAGACGCATTTAACGGATATGATGACCGGCGAGCACCAGATTTACGAATAAGCATACACCAATACAGACGCAAAAAACAGGCTAAGCAATCTACATTGCTTAGCCTGTTTTGTATGTTGTTAGGAATTATGAATACGATAGACTTTTACGCCGTGGTGGGGTACGGTGGCGTTAATGGTGTTGTCGTTGAACCACTCGTCGCTCCACAGCTCATGCACCTCGTACTTGCCCGGCGTTTTGCGGAAGTTCAGGTACGCATCGTCCGCCAGAGCGTTAATGTCGTAGGTGACGGTGCGGCGGGAGGTGCCCTTGTTAAACAGGCACAGCGCCACATCGCCGTTTTGCAGCGGGCGGGCCAGAATATCCAGCCCGGCCTGGCGGCGAATGCGCTTGCAGGGCTTGCACAGCGGGTCCTGGTCAATGTTGATCAGGTTTTTGTTGGTGACAATTTTTAAGGTGGGGTTCTCCCGCACCTGCTCGTTGTTGCCGTCCACAAACTTGCGCACATCGTTGCCAAGAATCAGCGGCGCGGCCATCATGCACCACAGGGAGAAGTGAGCCCTGTTCTCGTTCTCTGTCAGCTTGCCGTTGCCAACTTCCAACATATCCGGGTCATTCCAGGCCCCGGGACCGGCATGGTCATACAGGCGTACATTGTGCTCATAAATCGTCTTAATGCTTAGCCACTTGGGCATGATATCCGGCGTGGTGCGCCACATATTGCCTGCCTTGGCTCCCCATTTGTAGGGATAAGCAAAGCCCCATTCGCAGATGGAATAGATGATGGGGCGCTCCTCCTCGCCGGTGATGACAGCCCATTCCTTGGTGGCCTCTTGCAGTTCTCGACCCATGCGGGCGTATTGCAGGTAAGAGGAGTCAGCCCGGGTAACCACCGGGTTGTAGAGCAACAGGTGGTTCTCGCCCGATTGCAGCTCAACTGTCAGCTGGATACGGCCGGTGGGGCTGGCGCCCTTGGTGGTGGGGAACAGCAGCTCATGTTCCTTGCCGTTGTTGACCCGAATGCGCAGGTAGCGCTGGTGGAAGCACAGAGATTTGTTATAGGCCAGGGTCAGGGCATAGGTGCCGCCTGCTTCTACGCTAAAGCGGAATCCGGCGGTGCCGGAGCCGTAACCGATCATACCGATGCCTTGACCGGAGGGCAGATCGCTGCACTTGACTACCCGGCCTTTGCCGGTAAATTCTGCTTCGCCGGGCAACAGGATCAGTGCCGGTTCTGTCGTACCCGGCAGGTTCAGTTGCAGGTTTTCAATAATGGGCACATCACCCTTTAATACATGGTGATGACAAAAGTCATACTTGAAGAATTCGCAGCCCCAGCTGGCCAAGGTTTTGGCATCCAGCCGTTCGTGACCCAAACTGGCCGGTAGATCCTCGCAGGTGAGGGTCCCGTTAGAGGAGTACAGACCCACCTTAAAGCCCCGGCTGTTCAGTTGCTTGATCAGCGCCGGGATCCCCATAGAGAAGGTGCCCAAATCCCCTTGCAGGCGACCCATTTCGTCTCGCACAGAGCTGTGCCAGCAGTCGTCCAGGTTGATATAGTTGTAGCCCGCTTCCGCCAGACCGCTGGCCTCCATGGCCTCTGCCACCTCCAGAATCAGATCCTGGTTGATGTTTTGGCGAAAGGTGTTCCAGCTGGACCAGCCCATAGGGGGCACGGTAGCGCCGCCATAATTCGGTGCGTCCGTGGTGTCTATGGTCAGCTTAGAGGGGCGTGCAATCTTTTCCATGGCGCACAGCGGGCAGTTGCCGTTGACGCGGGTGATGATAAACCAGGCTACGAACCACACCAGTAAAATGGCTGCGATAGCCAGCAAAATGATACCAAAAATCATAACAATCCCATCTCCTTAAAGAATTCCAGTTCTTCCTTGGCAGCGGCGTAGGCATCGTCGCTGTCCAGTCCCCGGGCGGTGCGCACCATAAAGTCCTTGCGGTGCCGGGTGTTGTAAATCAGACGGTAGCACCAGGCGTACGGGGTCAGCCAAGGGTGACCGTCCAAAAATCGAATATAGGGTATGCGGCGCATTTGGCTGTATGCCGGAAACGCCAGGCGCAGCTTGCTGCGCAGGGGGCTTGCTTTCTCGCCCTGCTCCATTTGGCGGCGGGCAATGACGGCGCTTTTGTTCCGGTCTGCGTTACCAAAGGCACCGTAGCTGACCAAAAACGATTCACAGTCCGCTGTGTCATCTACATAAGGCGTACCCACGCCGTACCAGCGATAACACACGGTGAGCACAATCTTGGCGAATTGTGCCAAACCGGCTTTTTCACACAAGGTCAGCACTGCTTTTTCGTCGATCCGGCACCTTTGCAGCATCACGGCAAGATCCAGGATCAGCTTGATTCCGGCGCCGTAAAAGCGAAAGTGGTGGGCCAAGTGGGCGATTAGATAGGCAAAGTGGTAATTGTCCTCCAATTTGCCGCAGCAGCCCTCAAATTGGGCTTGATCCATGGCGTTTGCAAAGGCAGTCTCACACCGGGGATCATCGCTGATCAGTGCTGTGTGCACCTCCAGCAACACATCGCCCTTGCGGTAGTCGTATACCGGGCCGTTCTGGGCGGTACAGGCAAAGCCGCTGCTCATTAGCGCTTTTTTGGCTGCCTGGCGGTTCGCCGGGTTAATGAGCAGGTCAATGTCGCCCATTAGGCGGCACTCCGGCACCGGGTACAGTTCTTTTAAGATCGCGCCCTTAAAAAATACATGGGGGATGCCGGCGTCGCTGAGGACGCGGTACACCCGCTCCACACCCTGCTTTTGGTGCTCGTACAGGAACACGCTGCTAAAGAAGTGCTCGCTGAGTGCCAGTCGGCAGTCCTCCGGGATCACCTCGGTATTGGGTGCTTTGTTGCACACTGCGTACACCACAGCGATCAGATTATGCGCCTTGGCAATGCCGCACAGCTTGTGATAATCCATATCCGGGCGCAAGGTTACCGGCTCGTCCCGCAAAAAGGCGGCGGTCAGTTCAATTAAATAGGCAGTTTCAGCACACATGGATTCCATCGTTAAATAATGTTGTTTTGGTCCAAAAAATCGTGGGCGGCAATGAGAATACTCTTGTCATTGTCAAACCGCAGCAGCGACAGCGCCCGGTCATAGGTGAGCCAAATGTAGTCCTCAATTTCTTCCTTTTGCATGTGGATCACCGTGCTCGGGGTGGTGGCGGCAAAGATGGTTACCGTCTTTTCAACCCGATCCCGAATCCGATACTTGGACAGGCAGGAGAACCCCTCAATCAGCTTAACCCGCAAGCCCGTTTCCTCCTGTACCTCCCGTAGGGCGGTCTGCTCCTTGGTCTCGCCCCTTTCAATATGCCCTTTGGGGAAGCCCCAGTGGGCGGAGCGCTTGTTCTTGATCAGCAGGTAGCGCACCTCGCCTTTAATATCATGGAAGATGACCGCGCCGCAGCTGCTCTCGTAAAGGCATTCCAGCCGGTAGCCGGGAAAGTCCCGCTCCGGGTCCAGATATTCCAAAATGTCGTTGACAATGAATCGTGTGCTCTTGGGCGCCACAATCCAAATGGATTTCTTTTCTTTTTTGTTTCGGAGGACGGCTATCACACGCCCGTCAAAGTTACGCACAGGGTGGTGGATGCCCATAATGTAGGCAGTCTGGTCCTTTTCACCGTATACTGTGCCGTAGTTCAGCGGATACCGATAGCCCGTACCGTCCGTAGAGCCAATAGGCATAACGACCTTGACTCTGGCGTATTTACCGAGCAATTTGTATTCACCACCGAGATAAAAGTTACTATGCACTTATTATATATAAATTGCAAAAGCAATACAAGGCTTTCGCAAAGAAAATTCAAAAAGCCGTAAAACTTGGCGAAAAAAAGCAGCCCTCCGGGGCAGGTGAGAGCCTGCACCCAAAGAGCGCTTTATATTATATACATTATAATATACAGGAGCCTGTCCGGCGGCGGGTAACAAAAATGGCGTACCCGAAGGTACGCCATTTTCATTTAGAAATGGGGGATTAACCACCCAGCTGCTGAAGCAGGTTACACAGTTCGCCGATTACATCGTCGGTGTTGCCTTTCAGCATTTTCAGCACGGTGCCTACCACATCGGTAATGGAGCTGTTGTCAGATCCACCGATCAGGGAGCCTACCAAGCTGGCTACCGTGTTGTAGTTATCCTTGTAGTTGACAACTTCCACCAGGTACCGCAGCACGGCAATCAAGGTCTCAGAGGCGTCGCCCTTTACAGACACGCGTGTGCCGTAAGTGGCAGCCTGAGAAGCATCGGTCATCACCTTGCCGTGGCTTGCCAGCTGGAACCAGTCAATATCCATCAGTTCCAGACCCAGGGGTTTACCCTTGATCTTGATCATGCCAAGCACCTGATTCAGCAGGGGAACAATGTTGTCCACGCCGATGATGGGCTTCAGCATAGCGGTCAGATCGTACAGGTCAATGTTCAGATCTAACTTCAGGCCAACCTTAGCCAGTAAGCCATTCAGATCCACTTTGAAGGCCTTGAATACCTGAGTCAGTACGGTGTTCACATTTACGATGGGCTTCAAAGCATCCAGCAGAGCGGAAACCGGTGTAAACAGGTTCTCGATCAGCTGCAGCAGGCCGTCGTTGGCAATGAACAGTGCCAGGTTGGGCAGCATGGACATCAGGGTCTGCAGCGGTGCATTCAGAATGTCCTCTACCTTATCCCACAGGGAGTTGACAATATCCAACAGGATGTTGTCATAGGCCTTGTTGATGTCCTCTCTGTACTGATACTGGGTCTTAATGTTGTAGCAGCCGAATGCCTCCAGCAGCGGAACGACCACGGAAGAGTAGCCGTTGGAGCCAGGGATATGAACGATGTTGAAGATGCCCAGAGAAGCATCATTCAGCAGTACATCCAATACGCCGTAGAACGGACGCATTACAGCAGCCAGTGCATTAAAGAAGCTATCCTTATCCTTTACGCCCCACTTAAGAGCGGAGGTGTTGACCTTGGACCAGGAGGAGGCGGAGCCGATTACGGCAGCCGCATTCGCGAAGGTCTTGCCATAGGACTCATCGGTGAGCAGCTTGGCAACGGTCTTGGTAGAATAGTCAATGCCGGTCTGGGACAGCAGGGCGGTCAGGTTGGTGGAGTCGTTGATCTTCACACCGTCCAGTGCCTTGCCGATGCCGGTGATCATGCCATTGATGGTGCTGTCCTTAAAGGCAGCGTCAGAGATCAGCTTGTTCAGATCAGCAAAGCTACCGATCAGGCCATCCAGCATAGGCGGAATGTTCTTCAAGAAGTCTTGATCCACAGTGGAGGGATAAGAGAACTTGTAGTCCTTGGTCTGGTATTCGCTGTAATTCCAGAACGCGTTGGTGGGATTCTCCTGGAGCAGATAGAACAGCGCACGGATGATCTGGTCTGCGGAGGAGGTGCCGATCTGGTCAAGTACCGCGTTGATGATGGACTTGTAATCCTTGATCGCGTCGATACCGCCCAAAATGGACTTCAAACCGCTGATGTTCTTGGTCAGCAGGTTGGCTACATAGCGGAGCACGGCGATCAGCGTTTCGCCCTGGTTTGCAGTAACGTGCTTTCTATTATAATAGCCTTCGCTGTTCTTTGCAGCGCTCTTGACCGTGCTGACTGTGCCGTGGCTTGCCAGGGCGCCCCAGTCGATCTTGGGCAGCTGAATGTTGATTTTCTTAGACTTGAGCAGCTTGTTCACCAGCGGAACGATGGCGTTTTGGATCTCGCACTTGTTCAGGTTGTTCAGATTCAGGTGAATGTTCACACCCAGTGCGTCCTTAACCAGGTCGTTCAGTGACTTGCCGGCCAGAGCCTTGATAATGACCTCAACATCTACGCCGTTCTTCTTCAGTACCGGAAGGAGAGATGTTACCGGCGACAGAAGATTGTTGACGAGCTGTGCCAGGCCATTATTATCAATGTAGTATGCCACATTGGGCAGTACTGCGGTGAGGGTATCGAACGGAGCGTCCAGTACCTTGTTCAGGAAGCCTACGATGGGATTCAACACATCCGTCAGTACGCTGTCGGTAGACTTCTTAATGTCTGCCTTGTACTGCTTATAGGTCTTCACGTTGGGGCACTCCAGTGCCTCCAGCAGCGGAACGATGGCACTTTCGTAACCATTGCCGCCATAGATGCTCAGGGACTTCACATCCTCGATCACTTTGTACAGGTTGATCTCCAGTACAGAGGTCTTGGAATACTTGTCAGAGCCCTTGATGCGAATGCGCAGTTTGCCATTCTTCAGCTGTACGGTGTCCTTAGAGGAACCGAAGTTCAGGTTCTTCACCAAATCGGTAAGGATCTGGCCAACGGCCAAGTCGTCGCCTGCCAGCAGCAGAGACAGTACGCCGTCCAGCGGACGCAGGATCGCAGCCAGGCCGTTTACAAAGCCCTGCTGTGCCTTTGCGGAGCCATCGGTGAAGCCCCAGTTGATGTTGCCCAGCTTCTTCCAGCTCTTGGCTTTTTTGATCGCCTTAGCTGCGGAGGAGTAGGTCTTGCCGTAGCTGCCGTCCGTCAGGAGCTTAGCTACGCCCTTCTTGCTCACATCAATGCCGGCATAGCCCAGGTAATCCTTGTAAGGATCAATGGCGCCGTACAGTGTGGAAGCCAGCTTGGTCAGGTTGGCGTTGGTGAAGATCAGGGAGCTAACCAGGTCTTTCAGGTTATCCTGCTTCACCACATCCAGGCCGGCCAGCAGGCCGATCACGGAGGTGACCATGGTGTCCAGATCGCCAACAGCGTCGCTGGCGTCCTGTGCGGTCACACCGGCGGGATAATAGAAGCCGGTGGTCTTTTCCTGTACATACTGGAGGAAGGTCCAGTAAGCAGTGGTGGGATCCGTGGTCTTGGCGATCACAGCGTTGATGATGTTCAGCAGATCCTTCTTGGTCAGGCGGCTGATCATATCCAGCACTTGGCTTATGGAAGGATTGTCGATCACGACTTTCAGCAGATCAATGATCTGGCGAATTTGCAGTACATCCACCACCAGGTGGATCAGGTACTTCAGAACAGCCTCTGCATTCTTGCAGTTTGCAATGTCCTTAAACAGGGTGGTGGGCAGTTCAAAGCCAAAGTTAGCCAGCTGGCTGTTTACAGCGTTGATCACGGTCACATCGTTGATGCCCAAGCCAGCCTTGGTTGCGCTCTTCTTCAGCAGGCCGGTTACAAGGGCAATCGTCTGCTTATTCTGCGCGTTTTGATCCTTGTCGTCCGTATTGGTCTTAAAGATCAGGCCCAGTATCGCGGAGAACCATGCGTCGTTCTTTGCCATAGAGGGCATCAGGTTGGACACCTTTGCACTCAGAATGGTGGATACGCCGTGGATCTCTTTGTACAGCGGGTAGATGGCGGCAGTCGCCACATTGTTCAGGTCCTTGTTCATCACAATGGACAGGCCCTTAAGCAGGTTGGTCAGCACGGAGACGGGCTTGCTGTAGAAGCCGTCCAGCAGCTTGCTGATGGGGGTGATGATGGCCAGCAGGCCGGTTGCGCCGTCCTTTACGCTGCCCTTTGCATACACGCCCAGGCTAAAGCCCTGTGCTTTTTCCAGATCCTTAAAGATGGGGTACAGTACACCGTCATAGTAACCGGCATCCTTGGTCAGCACGCCGATCAGATCGGTGATGATGCCCAGGCTCTCGCCGAAGTTCTGGAAGAACTTGGTGTTGTTGCCTGCGCGGAAGCCCCAGTTGATCTTAATGTTGGTGGCGCCGGTCCAGCCGCTGGTGCTCTTGTCCAAGCGAATGGCGTTGTGCCAGGTAGGCAGGCTTGCCAGCTTCTTGGCGGCGGACTTGTTGGTCAGGTGATTGCTCACTGCGTGGGGAGAAATCAAGCCCTTCAGCGCAGCAGCCAAAATGTTGTAGTGGTAAGCACCGGTCTTGCTGGTGTAGTACACCGGCTTGCCGGCCTTATCCTTCTTCTTGTACAGCTTCTGGTTGCCGTCGTAGAAAACATTCAGACCCAGAGCGTCCTCATTCACCAGATAGTAATCAATTACATTCTCCAGTGCAACATACATCTGAACCACCAGATTGGTCAGATGATCCTCAGTGTAAACCTTCTTGTCTGAGGTATCGGTGGACTTCTTGTCCCCGTCGTTCAGGAAGTTTAAGGTCTTATTGAGCATCTTCAGCATCGGGTTGGTGTTGTCGCTGCCCAGGATGTAAGAACCAAGGCTCACCAGACCACACAGGATGCCGGGGGTGGTGTTCAGGTTGAAGTTGTTCAGTGTGGAGTTCTCCAGCACCTTGGACAGTGCGGAGTCCAGATTGGACAGCAGAGAAGCGCCGCTCTTACTGGAGGTCTTGGGTACCTTTGCCCACTTGGGCTGGGTCTCAATCTTCGCCATCTTGCCGTTTACTTTCGGGAAGCTCACGTTGATGGTGTTCTTGGTCTTGGTGTCCATGGCCTGGATCACATTCACCAGCTGACCGATGTTAGACAGCAGGAAGTAAGCACTTTCGGTGCTCAGACCCACAAACTTGGATTCCTTGTTGTATACGCCCATTACGAAAGAGGCCTTGTCGTTGTACTTCAGCTGGAATACACCGTTGAGTACATCGCTGATGGTGCTCTTTTCGCCCAGACCGCCCATAGCGCGGATCAGACCGGTGATGATGGGCAGGTTGGTGGTGATCTTGTTGTCGGTGGCGGTCACATCATTGAGCAGGTCAATGATGGCGTTGAACCAGTCGTTTACAAAGATGTTTACAAAGCAGTCCAGAATCTTGGCCGGCTTGCCGCCGTCTGCCAGGTTCTTAAAGTTAACCAAAGACTGGTTGTAGAAGAACGCTTTGTCGCCAACGGTATCGCTCTTAATCTTATAATCGCTATAAGACCAGTCGGAAGCCTTCTTGGTGTTGTCAGCGCTCTTTACATCATATTTTTTAATGAAGTTCTTGCCCATAATGTCCAGAATTTTGGGCAGGGCAACGAAGAGGTTGTTGACGCCGTGGTTGTAAACGGTGCCCTCTTCCTTGGTCATGGCGCCACTCTTGGCGTCTTTTTCACCATAGGCAGCCACATACTGATCCACAGCAGCGGTGAAGAAGGTGGCCAGCTCGGACACAGCCTCATTCACGGCAGTGGCAGCGTCGCCGGTGAGCTTCAGTGCATCGGCAATGCCGGATGCCTTGGCACCCTGCAGCGCCTTATCGGCTGCATAGATGTTCAGGATTACCGGGGTCTTGGTGTCATCGTACTTGCCGGTGGTGGGGTCACCATACACCTGGCTGACGATCACATCTTTGCCGTCGGCATCCTTGCCATACTCAACACCGCTGATGTTGTAGTATGTAAAGTCATAGTTGGTGTCGCCGATCAGCCAGTGCATCAGGGTGGGCAGAACCTCGTTCAAATCCCAGCTCAGGCCGCCGCCCAAACCGACGGGGCTGCCAACGCTCTGGCCGTATTGATCCATCAGACCGCTCAGCAAACCGCCCAGGAAACCATTAAAGGGATCACCCTCCTGGTTGAATACCATGGGGATCAGCACTTCGTCAATCACAACGGTCAAAACAGGCAGCAACTGCATAATGGTTTCAACCGGGTGCTCGTACAGGTTCATCCATATATCGGTGAGCGCACCCTTCAGGTCAACCTTGGACTCTACCAGTTTGTAGACCACTTCGTTCATAACCGCATTACCGGTGAGGTGCAAGCCTGCGATGGTTACGCCTTCCTGATCCTCAGGATCCAGCAGTACCATGTACTGATTGATGGCGTTGTTTACAGCAGCAACAGCAAAGGAATCCTTAAAGCCGTATTTCGCGAAAGAATACTTTCTGCAAGAATTAGAGATAACCTTGGCGTCGGTAATCTCAAAGTAGAAATCAACGGCCTCGTCAACGCTCTCTTTCAGTTCACCACTGTAGAAGGTCTTTAACAGATCTTGGTTGATGGTGGCGATCACTTCTTCGGGGGACATGCCGCCGACAGTTCTGTTCTCCATCAACGCTCTGCGGTAAATACCCTCGGTACGCGTATCCAGATCCTCACTGCTCCAGTAAGTGGCCATTGCCGGCTTGGTTACAGGAGCGATGCCCTTGTCTGCATAGTCGCCGTTCAGGTAAGCCTGGAAGGTGTCACGGCTGGAACCGATTTTTGCGTTGCCGTCGGGCACATTCTTGTTCATGTCCGCACGCAGGGCAGCTACGGTAGCGTCATCCAGCTGCGCAGCATAGTACTCGCTAACAAAGGCGTCATCGCCGTTGTTGGCCAGTACGGCAGCACCGATCTTGCAAGCGGCTGCCAGTGCAGCATCGTCATCCTTGATGGTGTTGTAGTCCTTTTTGGCCAGCTTGCACAGATAAGCCTTGGCGGCCTCTGCCAGTTCACTGCTTGCCTTGTCGGACTGATACTGGAGCAGCACATACCAAATCGCTTCGCTCATGGTGCTGACTTTCTTCTTGCTGCCGGCTTCTTCGAAGTAGGCGGTGAAGGTGCCAAAGCACTTAGCTACATCCTTGAAATCGTCCAGAGCAATCAAGTCGTCTACTTTGTACGATTTGTCTTTGTAGGTAACGGTAGCTTTCTGGATGTCTTCCAGGGTGTCCAGGCTGCCTTCAGCAGTACCCAGCACCTCGAGCACTTTGTTCAGTGCGTCATAGGCAGCGCTCAGGTCTTCCTGCTGCTTAGCCTGTTTCTCGGGGAACTGCTCCAGCAGGGCGGACAGATCGCTCAGCGTGTCCTCGCACCATTTGGCCAGTTCTGCGTCGCTGGACGAAATGTTGTTGACGCAAAAAGAAAACAGCTGATAAAAGCTCATCTTTGCATCTTTCTCGTCCAGGTAGGCATACGCCACATCGGAATACCCTTTCCGGTAACCGTCAATGATGTCTGCCTTATTCATGGGGCTGCTCAAAAGATTAAGCAGCGTGGGAGACACACCCATGATCAGATCACTGATCGAGGTGGTGTCGGTGACGGTCATCCCCAACTTCTCCTCAAGCGCCTTTTTGATATTCGGCTGATTGAGCAATGCCGGAACATAGGTGTCTACCAGTTCCGTCAGTGCGTCAAAGGTGGAATCGGCACTTGTGGAGTTCTTCCAGATGCCCTTGTCTTTGTCCGCTGCAAATGCAGTGAACCCGACAGAGCAGGTGGTGACCATCATTACTACAGCCAAAAATAGGCTGAGTAACTTTTTGCCCGTCTTCATAATTCATCTCTCCTTCTGATATGTTGACGAACTTGTCGTTTTGGATTCGCCTGGGCAGCGCACCCTTTTAGCGGAGGATGTGCTTACAAGTTGCGTTCACAATTTGTTCACAATTCCTCTGCTAAAAGGGCGCAGGATACCCACGCGTACAACAAATACAGTATATTTATACCAAATATAGAACGGCAAGTCAATAGGTTTCCGAAAACTTTTTAACAAAATGTGAACGGGTGGGCGAAATTTCCCGATTTATAGCGAAATTCCGGCGCAATATTTTTTTGTGTACTTATATATCAAGCCATGTTTGGTCCGGCCGATGGATCTGCGCTGCATTCTTATCTTGAATTTGCGTGGAGAATCAGGGCGCGTTTATCGTTATTGCTACATTCGACAACTGCTGACAGAAATTCCACCGGTTTTGGAGGAAAAATTGTGGAAAATCCTGTGGAACTTGTGAAAGTTTCCCGCCGTTACGCCAAAAAATCGATGGTGTAAAGGGGCACGCCTTTGCGTGTGAAAATCTCGCGTAAAGCACATAACCTTTACAAGTCGAAACTTGCAAAATAATGGACATTGTCTTTTAACTAAGCGATAAAATATGAACAAATTGTTAATTTCGTGTAAATTAAATTTGTCCGTTCGCACAAAAAACGACCGCTCAAATTGTGCAACATTCCGAAAATCAGAAAAATCACGGCTCTTTATTGATTTTTGGTGACCATCGTGTTTTAATAAGAATGCGATAAATGTGTTTCTATGCGCATTTTCATATGTATGGCGTCTGGCTGCAATGCCTTCATCCTGAATATTGGATTGCCCGATGGTCAGAGGATGGGACGGCGCGTACACGCAACCATTTATTCGTAAGAATTACAAATTACTATGGAGGTAAAAATTAGTGAAAGCTAAAAAGTTTTCCCGCAAGTTGCTTGCGCTCTTTTTGGCGGTCTTGATGGCGATGAGCTGTTTCTCCGGTGCTATGGTCGCTTCCGCGGCTAATGCTTCGGCAAACACGAAGTACCATGACCAGGACTTGGACTTCAACTCACTGGGTTGGCCCATCCTCAATGATGAGCAGGCCTGCACAGCCCTTTTGGACTTTGTGGATCTGACTCTTGCTCAGGCAAACATCGCACCGATGAATATCGACCTGAGCGTTCTTGGTAGCATCACCATCAAACTGGGCAGCGTGGATGAGGTGCTTAAAACTGTTCAAGATCTGGATTCTTTCCTGAACAGCAAGTCCGCACTGCTTCTGCTGGCCGGCGATGCCCGCTATGTAGATTTGAGCGCAGTTGACGGAATGTCCCGCAGCAAAACTTCCTCTACCGATATTGTACGCGGTATTGTGAAGCTGGTTCGGAACATTTCTTCCGACGCGGGTCCTGAAGGCGCCAACGGCAATATCGTAAAGAAGTTGCTGCGCGGCGATCTTGGCCTTGGTATCGTAAGCAGCTTCTTGGATGTTTACAAGACCATCGGCGACCTGATCGGTATGCCCAGCGGCTATCAGAGCAATATGGTATATAATATTGTTCAGCAGCTGGTTCTGGAGAATACCGGTTGGTTTACTGCAGAGGAGAAGGCTCAGATCCGGAACAATCCCAGTCTGGAGACCAGCAAGCTGGATTCCGTCCTGCTTGATAAGCTCTCCACCCAGTTGCTCAGCAACATTACCGCACAGATTACATACGCCGACGGTACCAATTCTCGAGACAGATACGCACAGTATATGGAGAATGGTTCCGCACCGTATATTGACACGACCAACCTGCATTATGTAACGCAGGAGGATCATGACAAGAACGGCGAGGCCATCGGTAATGTATATCTGTTCCGCTACAAGGATCAGAAGCTGGTGCTGAAGCCCACAGATACGCTGTTTGACTTTGGCTTCCAAGCCTTTGAGATGGTGTGGAACACCGCCTTGAAGGATACGCTGGGCCAGTTGAATTCCGGTGTGGGCGGTTACGACTACAACTACTATATGTGGTACACCGGTGCCACGACCCACAACACGGCTTGGGACTACAGCAATGTAGCCAACAACTACGCCGCTGCCGATGTGCAGGCTTGGGCCGCTTATGAGTGCCAAAAGGCTGCAAAGAACTTGAAGCCCGGCCAGACCCTTGGCGAAGAGTACAAGGATGCGGCCACCTATCTGGCTTACATCAAAGCGGATCTGGAGAAGTACAACAGCCGTGACCTGGTGAAGGATCCTACCTACACCTGGAGAGATATTGACTCCACCACCCTGTTCAACAAACTGCGTTACAGCCCCATGTCTGTTTACTACTTTAAGCAGGCCACCGGCCCCCTGAACTGCAGCTTTGCTGAGACCGGTATGAAGAACATTGAGGCATTCATGGCAAATGATTACAGCAGCTACAGCTCCATGCTGGCAGCGCTGAATGATTTCCTGGTTGCCGCAGTAAAGGACTTCCTGCCGAGTTATGATGCCAGCGGTCTGACGAAGGTGAATTCCGATGATCCCGGCAATGTAGCGCAGACCCTGGTTGGCAATATGCTGAAGGTGCTGCAGTACATCTGTGATCAAACGGATGCGAACATTCTCGGCGCCTTCTATAATAAGAACGGCGAGGGCACTGCTCTGACCGAGGCCAATTTGGAGAGCGCGATGATTCCGTTTGCGATTTCTGCACTGCGGAATATCCCCGACTTCAAGAAGGGCATCCACAATGAGGACCTGGACGCTTGCGACGATGCAGAGGGCGTAGCTGCTCTGGCGTTGCAGCTGTATCTGGGCTATGTGCTGCCGGATCACGACTACTCTTCTCTGGTGCAGAAGGGCGCAGACGGTAAGTACGATGTAACCATCGACAATCTGCTGCTGATGGCTCGTGATGCTGTGGGTTATGTAATGAGCCCCTATATTATCATGCACGACAAGGACGGCAACCTGTGGAATCCGGAGACCGCTACTCTGAATGACGGCGTTTCTCTGTTTGATCTGCTGAATTCCGTTGTTGTTTACTATGCCGGCACTGACACCTTTAAGGACGGCGAGCATGGCAAGGGCCTTGCCAATCTTCTGGGCGTTTGCGACACCAACGGCAATTGCCTGGTGAAGCTGTCCAACTCCCTGTGGGAGAACATCAATGTGATCGCCAACAAGCTGTTGCCTGTTGCAGGCGTGCTGCAGTATGGCGATTCTGCAAAGAAAGGCGCTTTGAATTCCGAAGAGCTGATCTACACCGATGTGATCCAGGGTATGCTGAATATTGGTGTGGCAGATGCGAACGGCCAGTATGGCGCAACCGGGTTTGTAACCCGTCTGCTGACCATGGTTTCCGCACCGCCTATCAAGAGCGAAGGCATTATCCGCACCGTTTACAATGTATTGGCTGATCTGGTGAACGTTGTATTCGGCGGCCGCTACGGCACAGCCCGTAATGTGGTTCCCGCTGCTGCGACCAACAATCATCCCTTCGACGATCTGCTGCAGAAGGATACCTTTGCCGGTACTTCCAGCAACAGCAGTTACGGCGTACTGGGTACCCTAGTATACAATGTGTATGAAGCCAGCGGCGGTGTAGGCGGCGACAGCGGCAAGACCGATACGATCCTGCCCGGCGCTATGTACACCGTACAGGCTGTGAACAATTTGATCGGCGGCCTGATCACCACTTTGGCGGATCATAACATGAAGCTGGCTTCCGCTCGTGTGGCAGACAGCAACTTGACCCTCAGCTATGGCGGGAACACCACCACAACAACGCTGACGGTTACCAATAACTGCTACGGTCTGAACCGTGCGGTAAAGAACGCCGAGGGTAACTTCGTTGCTCGTGGCCGTTACAACATTGAGATCACGAATGTGGTTTCCGATAACAGTGCTTGCACCGTAGACTTCTCCAGCAAGACAGTTGTTCCTGAGAAGTCCGCTTCCTTCACTGTTACCAACGGCGGTTTTGATGAAGATACTGTAGTAACTTACACCGTTACTTACAACATTATCGACACCAACACCAACCAGGCCCTCTACACCGGCCTGACCTGCAAGACTTATCAGTTTGTGACTCCGCAGAAGAACTGGTCCGATTCTGTGTATCCGGGCGGTTCTCAGGACAGCAGATTCTCCAATGGTTCTTCCGGTAAGACCGCCGATGGTCAGGCTACCGTGAACAACACCGGTTACTTTGGTAACGCTTACCTGAACCAGAAGCCGTTCCGTGTAAGCTATCCTACCGATATTGTTCTGGCAAGCTCTAACCTGGATGCAGTGAAGAACTACAAGATTCGTCTTGGCTATGACCGTACCCTTGCCGGTTCTCCCGACAAGACTTTGGACGGCGTTTTTGCTTACAGCACCGGTTCTGTTAAGGATTCCTTTAGCAACAAGACCGTAACTGTAAACAATTCCAACATGATGGCCGCGTTTGATAAGTTCACCGGTGATGTGCTGAACTACGAAAAGGTAGACTACACCACCGATGGCGGTCAGACTTGGGTCAAGGGTGTTGCCGCAAGCCAGGTTCCCTCCAACGGCGTATCTCGTGTGAACCACGCTTACACGCTGAGCGAGCTGAACGGCGGCAAAGCGTTGGCTGCAGCTGTTAAGGATAGCAACGGTTATTACACCGCTGTTTATCTGAAGAGCGGCTCCGGTGACTTCGCTTACAGCAACTTGCTGGGCAAGGTTTCCGGTGCAACCGGCATTGACGGTCTGTACATCCAGACCGGTTCCGTGACTCTGTCTAAGGACAGCTCCTCTTCCCTGGATCTGTTCAAGTATGATGGTTCTACGGATATTTCTCAGGTATCCAAGAAAGAAGTGAAGTTGAGCTTCTTCTGCGACAAGAACCCGGCAACCGGTAGCTTGAAAGTAACCGTTGCTGACGATGGTAACCGTGGCCAGTTCAATAGTGCATACGATTCTTTGAACAGCTACATTAAGAACTACAGACCTTCTGACTTTAAGGATTACGATAAGGCCAGCGGCTCTTCCGCAACCTATGATGCGGCAACCGCTGCTTTGGCTGCCGGTTTTGAGGCCCGCCAGTCTCCGCTGAATCTGTCCACTGCCGGCACTCTGTCCAGTGCGTTCACGAAGACGCCTGTTACCTCTGAGGTAAAGACCGTGATCGGCGAGCCTGCAACCAAGCCCGTAACTTCCTTGGATCAGCTGCCTGCAGCTCTGGCTGCTTATGCAACGACTGACGGCAATTATTACTATGCTGACAGCGCTATGAGCCAGCCTTATTACACCACAGAGGCTCTGACCGATGCTGATGTAACGGTTCAGACTTCCACCAATGTTGGTGGTCAGGCTTACACCGTGGGTATGGATAAGACCGGCCAGTTTGTTGTGAAGAGCGATTCTTCCTGGTACTTCCTGAACACCCCGGCTTATGCCACCGCATGGGATACCACCACTTATAAGGATGCTCCTTATGCTATCAATGGTGCTGAAAAGGAAGGCACCTTCAATCAGGCGAAGTTCGTTTACTACAATGCCAATGGCGTTGCCGTGAGCAAGGACTTCACTGTGAAGCACATGGTTACCGAGAAGTCCATTGTCAACAATGGTGAGGAAACTCGTGCACTTGCCATGCAGGCAAGAGACAAGATGCGCTATGCTGTGGATCAGTGTGCGCAGATGCTGAGCGTTACCGTTGCCGGTCAGATCTTCACGGATGTTTCTTCCATTCGTGACGGTATGACGGACGCCAACTTCGATCTGCCCGAGTACCAGAAGATGGTATCCGTGGCGAAGGATGCTGAAAAGATGTACGCTGCAGATATTTACCTGAAGAGTGACGAGTCCAAGACGGTGCTTGCCACCTGCGGTTGGAACCAGATCGACCAGACCATTGCTGACCTGGCGAACACCAACGGTAATGACGCTGCGGATTATACCTATGCATTCTCCACCAGCACTTCTTCTTTGCTGATTGAAGAGGCTGTTCGTATGTTTAAACTGTACATGGGCACTGTGACCGAGCGCGGCTATATCGGCGACAAGGTGGAGGCTGAGGTTTCTCATGCCAGCGGCAGCGCTTACAGCGCAATGACCACCACCTGGACAGATTCCGGTAAGGTCGATGCAGACGGCAATGCCATCAAGAATGCTGCAATCGCCACCACCGCGACTTCCGCGAAGTACGGTGCTGTTGAGGGCGGCAAGCTGGTTAACAAGGGCGAGAAGGTTTACACCGACGAGTCCTGGACCAACTATGTGAACGCATTGGCTGCTGCTGTAGATGTTGCGACCACCGGTAACGGCGACTACGCCCATAAGGACGCTGCCACCTATGTTCCGGCTGATAAGGACAACTACACCGCCAACCTGTCTGCTTGCTTCACCGCTTACAAGAACCTGGTAGATGCAGAGAACTCTCTTGAAGAGGGTACTGCTCCCTCCGGCTTCGCTGTAACCGGTAAGGTGCTTGCTCTGGCTAATGATAAGGGCGAACTTGCTACTGATGAGTTCACTGTAAGAGGCTGTGATGTGATCATTAACGGCGAGACTGTGGCTACCACCGGCGAGGATGGTACCTTTACCATCCCGGCTCTGGCTAACGGCTCTTACACTGCTACCCTGAGCTATGCTTATGGTTACGATCGCAACATCACTATTACGGTGAAGGACGGTAATGTAGACCTGGGCAACCTGGGTATGCTCGTCTGCAACTATAGCAAGGACGACTATATCAATGCTGCCGATTACGCAACTTATCTTGCATCTTCTGGCGCATCTCAGGGCGAAGACTCTTACAACGCTGCTTGCGACTATAACCACGACGGTTATGTTAATGCATCTGACTATGCAATTTATCTTGCATTCTCCGGTGCTGAGCTGAGCAACGCAATCTACGGCTAAATCCTAACTTAAAGTACCCGGGCGGTGCTTCGGCACCGCTTGGGTCACACTGATTTTGATTATGAAATTGAACAAACTCAAGAGAACACTTGCTGCTTTCTTATCGTTTGTATTGATTTTGACCTTAACCTCTATAACCCCGCTGGCTGCCCAGGGTACCTTGGGCACCGAGCAGCCCCACCTCTCCTGTACCTTTACGGACAGCCAGGGCCGGGCGGTAGACGGCAATGCACTGTCTGCCGGGGATTATACCGTATCCTTTACGCTTTCCGGTATGCAGTCCTTTGCCGTGATGCAGTACACCATGTCTTATGACGCGGCTGTGCTGACGGTCAACGGTCACAGTGATCTGCTGTCGGACAGTTTGCCGGATCAGCTGCGGGGCCTTGGCGCCGCCGGGGTGCTGGTGCAGAATGGGACCATCAACTTTGGTTTTATCACCAGGGTGGATCAGACCGCCACCACCACTGCCATTGATGCGGCGGGTCAGCTTCTTTTGAAGTTGCAGGTCACCGTTACTACGGAAGCGCCTGTGGACTTTGCAAAGATTGTGACCTTGGATACGGACCCGAACCAAACCTTCATTGAGGCAGATTATGCGGATTATGCCGATTATGGCACAGCTGACCAGGACTGCTATGCGCTGGTCACCGCCTTTGACGGCTATACCGCTACGTTGTATCCTATGACAGCGGATCTGTCACCGGCCACCGGCCATGCCGTTACCGGCAGGGTGCTGGCACTGGCCAATACCAATGGGGATTTGGCGGGAGATACTTTTACAGTTCGCAACTGCGATGTAGTGATTGCAGATGAAGTGGTGGCGACCACCAATAATGACGGTTGCTTTACCATTCCCTCACTCCCGGCAGGGGAGTACACCGCTACATTGCGCTATGCCTATGGTTATGATCGCACGGTTACCTTTACGGTAGCAGACAGCGATTTGAACTTAGGCGATTTGGGCATGATTGTATGTAACTTTGATAAGGATGCATACATCAACAGTGCGGATTATGCGGTGTATTACGCATCGTCCGGTAGCCAATCTGGTGAAGCGGATTACAATAAGTTTTGTGATTTTAATCACGATGGCTATGTGAATGCCTCTGACTATGCCCTTTATAGTGCATTTAGTGGTTGTGATCTTTCATCGTTCAGTTACGAAAACAATTAATTTGGGAGGAAAAGTTTTATGCGTAAAAGCGCAAAGAAGCTTCTTTCCGGTGTAATGGCTGGTTTGATGGTCGTCTCCATGGCTCCCATCTCCGCCTTGGCAGCAAATTACGAAGTCGGTCAATATGTAGATGCAGCGGACTATGTTTCTGCAGCTGATATTGCTCCGGAGATTGATATCGTATGGACTGCTTACAACGGGAATAACAAGAACTTCATCACCAATGGTGATGAGGAATGGCAGAACTCTGCTAACAACGATACTGTTGCAGACCTTTCCAAGGTTGACCTGACCGGTAAGACTGCGAACAGCACCGATTTTCCGGCATCTGCTATTAAGAGCGGCAAATATTATGTAACCGCATCTTTCATTTTGAAGAACACCGGCGGTCAGTTTGGTAACTGCCAGCTGTCTTTCAAATGGGCTGACTCTCTGAAAATGGGTAAGAGAACCGCCAAAGGCTTTACCGCCGGTGACGGTCGTGTGCTCCCCACTGAGTCTGAAGTTAGTGATGCAGATGGTAACCCCTATCTGATCGATGGTGGTAGTAAGTATCGTGATACTTCTTATTACCTGAGTATTGCACATCCGAAACTGCCTACCAAAGGCTCTGTTGTTTATGTTGGTGATACCTACACCTTTGAGCAGAGCGGTCCTTTGGGCGGCGATGATGAGCTGGGCGTTAAGCTGGATGGCCTGTATCTGGGTACTTTTGGCTTCCAGGTTGCAGCTGGTACGGTTATTTCCGATGATCTGCTGACCTTCAATCAGGACCCCAACTTGTCCACCTACTACATGGGTTCTAACGACACCAACCGCCTGTGGTCTTTCACCGGCAAGGTTGATAAGGCCGGAACCATTGATGCCGCTGGTACTCTGAAGATCGCTGGCAACAGCGCTCCGGAGACCAAGTCTTACACCGTTAATTATGTGACCGAGGACGGCGCTTCTCTGGGCACCGAGACTGTGGAACAGGGCAAGAGCCCCGCTTCTGTACCGGCTCTGCCCACCAAGGCTCCCGATGCTGCCGGCCACTACAGCTATGCTTGGGATACTGATCCCACCACAGCGACCATCTCCGCAGACACCACCTTCACTGCTAAGCTGACCACCACGCCGCATAATCCGCAGACTCTGGAAAGCAACATTGTGGATGCCACCTGCGAGAAGGACGGTTCTAAGACCGTGACCACCAGCTGCTCTGATTGCGGCTATGTGATCAGCGAGAATAACGTGGTTATCCCCGCTACCGGCCACGCTTGGGGCCAGTGGAAGCATGACGCTGCAACTGCTGAGGCTGATGCCACCCATACCCGCGTTTGCGGCAAGGACGCTTCTCACACGCAGACCAAGGCCTGTGACTTTACTTCTCAGGTAACGCAGAACCAGACTTCTGATCTGCCTGAGATCACCACTTACACCTGTAAGGACTGCGGCTACTCCTACACCAAGGAGACCAAGCCCGCTCTGGGTCATACCCACAACTACGGTGCCCCCGTTGCTGATTACACCAGCGGTCAGGCCTTCGTTGAGGGTAAGGATTACACCCACACTGCAACCTGCACCGGCGAGGGTACCTGCAGCCAGCCTACTAAGACTGACAAGTGCCACTTCGATAATGGTGTGGAGACCAAGGCTGCTACCTGCACCGAGCCCGGCGTGAAGACCTTCACCTGCACCGACTGCGGCGGCACCTACACTGTAGCTATCCCGGCTACCGATCATAACTGGGGCGAGTGGAAGCATGTTGAGGGCACCGAGGGTGCTGATGCACAGCACAGTCGTGTATGTGCAAACGACGCTTCTCACAAGGATACCAAGGCCTGCGACTTCACCGCTAAGGTGACCCAGGAGGCCACTTTGGATCAGCCCGAGATCACCACTTACACCTGTAAGGACTGTGGCTACTTCTACACCAAGGAGACTGCTCCGGCTCTGGCTGGTGTGACCGTAACTGTAAATGCTGTGGAGAACGGCTCTGTAACCCTGGCCGGCCAGGATGTGACCGCCGGCGGTTCTAAGAAGTTCGCTGAGAACGGCACTTACACCCTGGTTGCGACTCCCAATGAGAACTGCACCTTCGTAGGCTGGCAGACCGGTAACAAGATCGTTTCCACCGATGCTACCTACACCACCGTGGCTATCGCTGACATCACCTACACGCCCGTGTTCGCTGAGTCCGCTAAGCCCGTTCAGTTCACCTTTGTTGATATGTTCAACAACGTGATCTCTTCTCAGTCTGTTGCTTCCGGCGCAGCTGTGAAGATCCCGCAGGCACCCACCTACACCGGCTACACCTTCACCGGTTGGTCCGTAGATGAGGCTGCCATTAAGGCCGCTACCTCCTCCATGACTGTTTATGCACAGTATGAGAAGGACGCTGCCGCTACCTACACTGTGACCACTGACGCTGATGCTACCGTTGCTTACGGCAGCAACTCCGCACAGGGCACTCTGGCTGACATTCCTTACGGCACGCAGGTAACCGTGTCTAAGGCCGACGCTACCGCTTGGGCTATCGACGGCAAGATCGTTGCTTACGGCGACAGCTACACCTTCTATGTTGCATCTGATGTAACTGTGAAGGCTGCTTCCGCTACCACCCAGGCTCCCGTTGTGGCTGCTGTTTCTGCCAACCAGGTTGCCGGTTCTTACAAGGTTGAGTTCGTTGCTACCCGCGCTATGGTGGATGGCTGCACTTACCTGAAGTCCGGTTTCGTGTATGGTAAGAACCTGTCCGATGCTGACCTGACTCTGGCCAACGTTGGCAAGAAGGGTTCCGCTGATAACTCCGGCGTTGTGAAGGCTGCTTATGCCAACAGCACCGAGGGCAGCACTCAGTTCATCCTGAGCTATGGTATCTCCGCTCAGAACGGCACTGCCTCTGCTAAGGCATTCTTGACCTACAAGGATCAGAAAGGCAAAGTGCAGACCGTGTACTCTGATGTGATGAACCACACTTACGCTTAATCGCGTAAACACCTATTTATCGCTCCTGCCGGCGGGCAACTGCCGGCAGCGATATAAGGCAATTTAGGAATAGGAGGAATGTCTTCATGAAAGAAGCTTATTCTAAGCCTGTTGTCGACGTCAAGGAATTTCAGCAGATCAATGTGATGACCGCAAGCGGTCCTGAAATTATTGGTGGCGAAGACGACTAATTGCAATTAGTAAAATAATTGCTCGAGCGAAAAGAGCCGGGGGAGCAATCCCTCGGCTCGATTTTTTTGCTTTATCGGTGCGGCCGATTGGGTGCACCGGGTCGGTATTGTACGGATCGGCGGGATGACCGTCGGCTTTTTTTGTTTTTCTATGGCAATGGAGCGGCACTTATGGTACAATGAAAGCAGACGAAACGATTGGAGGCGGCGGTATGAAAAAAATGACAAAGCGCTTGGCGTGCCTGGTGCTGGCGTTGGTACTGGTCTGCTGTGCCCTGCCGGGGGTCACTTACGGTGCCACCACCTCGGTAGATCTGAACCAGAACTACCTGTTCCGTACCCGGACGAATGCCTTTTCCTTTGGCGCCGGTGAGACGGCAAACCTGACCTTTACGCCCCAGTACACGGCGGAATACACCTTAAAGCTGTACGGTCATGTGACAGGCGGGCGGAATATCCGTGCCAGCCTGACGAACCCGGACGGCACGGTCACGAACTTTGAATACCCTAACCGTACCGGCTCTACCGTTAAGGATTATAGCCATCCGTACCTGACCGCTACCTTGGAGCAGGGCAAAACCTATACCTACTCGGTTTGGGGCTGGACGGCAACCAGTACCGGCGCAACGGTAGACGTGGACTTTACCAGCGGCGAAAGCGGCACCCTTTCCAAGGAGGTAGGGCTGCGGCTGTATCTGGACCAAACGGAATTTACTGCCTACAGCCAGCAGGCGGTGCTGAATGCGATGAAGCTGCTGATTGTGGATCGCACCGGCGCCCATTTGGAATGGAAGTATAAGGATGCGATGGGTAGCCTGTTGGTAGGCGGCGCCGATGTGATTGTGGATCTGTCCGCTTGCGGTGCCTGCGGCAAGAACACGGTGCAGGTGCACTATATGGGCTACACCGCCACGGCGGATTTTAATTTGGCCCACGACTATTCTGTGCTGCTGGAACGGGTGGCGGCTACGCCCACTGCCCGCGGTTATGACCTGCTGGGGTGCAGCCGGTGCAGCGCTACCACACGGGCGAATTTTGTAGATTACGACGGCTTTTGCATTGCTACCCCCGGCGCGGATATGGGCGCGCTGCTGTTTAACGATACGGACGTGACCGCCGGCGGCCGGATTTATGTAGATCGGGGCAAGGACTGCACGCTGCTGGCTCTGCCCAATAGCGGCTGCCGTTTTGCCGGTTGGCAGCAGGGGAATAAGATTCTGTCCGGCGATGCCAGTTATACCTTTACCCCGGTGGCCAGCGCCACCTACACGCCGCTGTTTTTGGACAACAGCGACCGGCTAACTTTTTTGTTTATTGACCCGTTTTCCAATGTGCTGTCTTATCAACAGGTGGACAGTGCTGCGGATGTAAAGATCCCCACGCCGCCTACCTACACCGGCTATACTTTTGTCGGCTGGTCCTACACGCCGACGCAGATCCACAGCTCCACCGGATCCCTGACCGTGCAGGCACTGTACCGCGCCGGTGGAGCCAAGCAGCTGACCATCACCGCCCCCGGCTGCACCTTGCAGTGCGGCAGCCAAACTGCCCGGGACAGTCTGACTGTTGCCTATGGGGCGCGGGTTACTGTGTCTGCGGCAGATGCCAAGGGCTTTTCAGCCGATGGGCGGGTGCTGGGTTATGGCAGCCGGTACAGCTTCTATGCGGTTGCCGATTTGGCGCTGGAGAAGCGCACCGATGATCTGACGCCGGTACCCTCTGTGTCGCTGCTTTCCGCCCAGTTGCAGTCGGATACCGGGCGGGTGATGTTTGCCGCCACCCGGTCCATGGCCGGGGAGGGGAACCGACTGGTGACCTCCGGCTTCCTGTACGGCAAGAATTTGGCAGACGATGACCTGGTGTTGGAGATGGCCGGTAAGCCGGGCACCGGTACGGACGCCGGCACGGTGCGCTGCGCTCAAAACCGCTCTACGGAGCCGGAAGGCCAGTTTGTGCTGTACTACGGCATTTCCGCCCATGTGGGCACTGCCGCCGCACGGGCGTACCTGACTTATGCAGACGCAGACGGCGCCCTGCACACGGTGTATTCCGCCGTGCTGCGCTATACCTATTGACAAACTTTCCTGTTTACAATCCGCCCGGCCTGTGCTACAATAAGGGCAGCAAAGGAGTGCGATTATGAAAAAAACTATACGCCTGGGCAGTTTTCTGCTGGCGTTTCTACTGCTGGTGTGCACCCTGCCGGTGACGGCGTGGGCAGCGTCAACATCATATGATTTAAGCCGTGCCTTGTTTCGTTCTGCTGAGACCCAAAAAAATGTAGTTTCCTATGCAAAAGGCGAAAAGGCCACGCTGACCTTTACCCCTCAGTACACGGCGGAGTATACTCTGAGCTTTTTTGTACACAATCCGAACGGCGAAAGCGGACGCAATGCGCACGCAAGTTTGACTTTCCCGGGCGGAAAGGTGCAGGAAGGGGAGTATCCATACCGTCCCAACGCCAAGGATTATAGCAGACCTTATATAACCGCCACCTTGGAAAAGGGCAAAACATATACCTACCATGTTTGGGGCTGGTCGCCTTTCAGTGAGGGTTCCGATGTAGATATTACATTTATCAGTGGTGCAAGCGGCGCGCTGACGGAGGAACTGGGGCTGCGTGCTTATTTGCAGGGCAAGACAGTGTTTAACGGCTACAACCCCCAAGCGGTGCTCAATGAATTGAAACTGCTGGTGGGATTTAAGAACGCCACCCAGCCTTTGGAATGGTATTATAAAAATGCCGGCGGTGTGCTGAGCATTAACGGTGTTGATGTGATCGTGGATATGTCCGGCTGCGGCGCCGAGGGTATGAATACCATGGCGGTGTACTACCAAGGCTATCGAGCCGAGGCGAAATTTGAAATCCGCAGTCACGAGCATAATTACGAGGCGGGGGATTCAGTACTGCCCACCTGCACCACTGCGGGCTACACGCCCTACTTTTGCACCATTTGCGCAGATGAGGTGCACCGGGATATTGTACCGGCGCTGGGTCATAATTACAAAGAAAAAAGCCGTGCCTTGACCAAGGCCACGACTTCTAAGGACGGCAAGCGGACGGCAACTTATACTTGTACCCGTACCGGCTGCAAGGCCACATACACCAAGACCTTGCAGACATACTATAAGGTCAATACGATCAATCTGAGCAAAACCGCCTATACTTATAACGGCAAGGTGCAGCGCCCCGGCGTGACCGTGAAAAACAGCAAGGGCAAGACCTTGAAAAACGGCACGGATTATACCGTCAGCTACCCCAAGGGTATGAAAAATGTGGGCAAATACACCGTAAAAGTGACCCTTAAGGGCAATTACAGCGGCAGTAAGTCCATGACCTATAACATTAACCCCAAGGGCACCGGCGTGTCTAAGGTGAAAGCTGCCAAGAAAGGCTTCAAGGTCACTTGGAAAAAGCAGGCTACCCAAACCACCGGGTATCAGGTGCAGTATAGTACCAGCAGCAAGTTTAAGAAAGCCAAGACGGTGACGATCAGCAAGAACAAGACGACTTCTAAGAGTGTCGGTAAGCTGTCTGCCAAGAAGAAGTATTATGTGCGGGTACGCACCTATAAGACCGTAAAAATCGGTGGCAAGAGCGTAAAGCTCTATTCCGGGTGGAGTAAGGCCAAGAGTGTGACCACCAAGAAGTAAGCATTCTTGTCATTGCCGCCCGCCAATCCCTCCGGCAACGCCTTGCGGCGTTGCCACCACCTAACCGGTGCCCGTCCCCTCTGTCGCTGCGCGACATCTCCCCGTGCAGCGGGGAGTCACCCTTTACACAAGGGAGGCTGATTATACACAATACGGCTCCCCTTGTTTTTATCAAGGCGAGCTGTCGCATTTATGCGACTAGGGGATAAAAGCGGGCGCATGCGATCCGCCCCTACCGGTTTAATCGCATTTTCATAAAATAAATAAGCACCCACATTCGTAAAGAATGTGGGTGCTGTTTTTGATGTATTATTTGGTCTGGCCATAGCGGTGGGCGTAATCCTCAATGCGGGCGAAAAGCTCGTGGGCAAAGGCCTCCTGATTTTCTACGGAAACACAGATTTGCTTGCCGTTTAGCAGGCGGATCTCCGTATAATACTGATAATCGCCAAAGTCCACCAGCATACTCCACTTTTGCCGCATACCCTGGCTGCGCAGGTTCAGGCGGCTGTTGTACACGCTGGCAATGTCCTTATACATAATGGACACGGTGGGACGAAATTTCTTGGTCAGCAGTGTGTGCATGGTGATCTCTAAATGATCTTTATACAGCGTAACGCCCTTGAAGCCCACAATGTATTTGATCGCCATAATAAGGCCGATAATAAAACACACGAACCCGGCCCACAGCATTGGCTCCAGCGAAACATATTTGCCAAGTCCTACTCTAAATATTAAAATCAGCAGTACATAACCGATCAGATACGGCGTAACAAAGTTGCCTGTTACATAGAGAAAATGCTGATACCCGGCAGCGGCTTTGTTGGCGTACCGAAAGGCATAGAACGAGGGGATCGGGAATTGACTTTCTTCCATTTCTTTTCCTCAAAGGTTAAATCTCGATGAATTCGTTAAACACGGCGGTCATTTTTTTGCTGACCTCCAGGTCGGTGTGCAGGCTGCCAAAGTACCAGTGCATATACTCCACCTGCTTCATCAGCTCTTGCAGGTAGGTGTTCAGCGGGGTAATGTGCACGCCCTTGTTGGTGTGCAGCTTTAAGAAGTCCTTGGCAATGGCCGGCGCCTCGTAGGTGAGCACATAGTTGACGGCGTATTTATAGTCACGCAGATTGTCCTGGCCGTTTTTCAGGTCCTCGGCGGTGGGCAGCTCCGCTTTCCACCAGCTGACCCCGTCCTCTCGCATATCCTTGTCCTCGCTTTCGCCGCCGCCCATCACAAAGAAGGTCTTGTTCTCAAACATAAACATTTCGCCCCGCATTAGGTGGTAAATGTTGTCGGCGATCTTGTGGGTGTTGCCGCCTTTCCAGCGGTAGGGGGTATAGCTGTCCAGCATATCAAAATTCTCATGCGCGCCGTCTAAAAAGCAGATGGTGTACTTGCGCTTTTTCAGCCACTCCAGGTTACGCTTTTCCTTGGGGTCGTTGGGGTTCCAAAGAAAGCCAAAGTCGCCGCAGACGATGACAATATCTTTCTCCCCCAGGCGCTTGAGTTTAGGGTCTTTGAAGTGGGACAGATCCCCGTGGGTGTCACCGGTAATGTAAATCATAATTCGCTCCGAAAAATTCAAAAAGTTTTTACGCATTTGGGCTTTTCAATTTGGCCCAAAGATGATAGACTAAGTATTATAATATCTTTAATTTGTTCAGGTGTCAAGTTCCATGAAAAAAACTGTCTCTTTCTTTTTATCTTTCGTTTTGCTGCTGTCCGCTGTGTTCTGCGTGCCGGGCTTTTCTGCCTCTGCCGCAGTGTATAAGCCGGACCGCAAGCTGTATTCCCAGGCCTATATGCTCCTTAGCCTGGATGATCCGTCCTTCCCTGTGGTGGCGGAGAAAAATCAGGACAAGCGGATGTACCCGGCTTCTTTGACCAAGATCGTCACCACCATGGTGGTGCTGAATAAAGTGAAGGATCTGAGCCAAAAGACCAAGGTGAGCCAAAGTGCCTACGACGCTGTGCTGGGCACCGGAGCACAGACGGCCGGGCTGAAAGTGGGGGAGAGCCTGACCATTGAACAGCTGCTATATCTTACTATGGTTCATTCTGCCTGTGACGCCTGCCATGTGCTGGCGGAGTTTGTTTCCGGTTCTACGGACGCCTTTGTGGCGGAGATGAATAGCTGGGTTCAGTCCCTGGGGTGCAAGAACACCCATTTTGTGAACCCGGACGGCCTCCACGACCCCAACCACTATTCCACCGCTGCCGATCTGGCGAAGATCACCTTAAAGGCGCTGCAAAACGACACCTTTGAGAAAATCAGCACCACCGTGCAGTACAAGTACAAGAATACCACCTTTACCCACACCAACTTAATGCTGCAAAGCGGCTATGTGTCTTACTATTACGAGTACGCCAGCGGCATTAAGACCGGCTCCACCGAGGAGGCGGGCTACTGCGTGATCACTAAGGCATCCAAGGACGGCTACAACTATTTGGCTGTGGTGCTTGGCGCACCGGTGATCGACTATAACAACGACGGCTATGTGGAGAAATGCTCGTTTATTGACGCCGCGTCCTTGTTTGACTGGGCCTTTGACTCGCTGAAATATACCACCCTGGTCAGCGCAAATGATGTGATCGACGAAGTGCCGGTAGAAAACGGCAAGGACGCAGACGCGGTGCAGCTGATGGCAGAGAAAGATGTAAACACCATCGTGCCCGCCGGACTGGATAAATCCGCCGTGATTATTCGGGCGGTGGATAAGCCGGAGAGCGTGCAGGCCCCGGTGGAAAAAGGACAGAAGATCTGCAAGGCGGAGATCGTCTACGCAGACCAGGTGGTGGCAACGGTGCAGCTGGTGGCTGCCAACCGGGTGGAGCTGTCCACATTCTTAAAAATTCTCAACGCCGTTAAAGCGTTTTTCTCCTTGACGGTGGTGCGGATTGTACTGGGCGCTGCCGTGCTGTTTGTGCTGGTGTATCTGTACCTGTTTATCCGTAACGCCCGGCTGAAGAAAAAGCGCCGGGCAGAGAAAATGCGCCAGTACGAGGAAATGCAGACCTCCGGCAATCGGGATCAGGACGGCCCGCCGGATCTGCCGCCCCCGGTGCATAGATAAAGAAAAATACGGCGTAGCCATACGCAACACACCCGGCGCTGGAGCGCTTTATCCTCCAGCATACCCCGGTGATGTGAGTGACGGGAAGAGATTTTTCGTAGGGCGGGTATATTCGGTTGTATAGCGGGCGGCAGATTGCCGCCCCTACCTCGTCCGCATTGACTCCAAAATATCGTAGGGGCGGATATTATCCGCCCGCCGATTTGGGCTACCACACGGGTGTCCGCAAACAAACAAAAAAAGAGTTCCCAATCAAAGGGAACTCTTTTCGTTTTGTTTGGCTTTAGCCCTCGTATTCGTCCTCGTTCTCCCAGTTGTGCCAAATGTTCTGCACATCGTCGTTGTCCTCGAACATCTCGATCATCCGGGCCATCTTCATCATATCGTCCTGGCTTTCCAGGCGGGTGTAGGTGGTAGGGATATACGCCGGCTCAGAGGAAAGGATCTTGTAGCCCTTGCCCTCCAACTCGTCCCGCACGGCACCCACATCGTTGGGCTCGGTGCGAATTTCAAAAATATCCGTATCATCGGTGAGGAAGTCGGCAGCGCCTGCCTCCAGTGCGTCCTCCATCAGCTGATCCTCGTCTACATCCTCGCGCTCAATGACGATGACTCCCTGGCGGTTGAACATAAAGGTCACGGAACCCTGGGTGCCCATATTGCCGCCGGCCTTATCAAAGTAATGGCGAACCTCACCGGCGGTGCGGTTGCGGTTGTCAGTCAGGGCCTCTACCACCACGGCCACGCCGCTGGGACCGTAGCCCTCATAAATGATCTCCTCATAGTTGGCGGTGTCCGTCTCGCCGGCCGCCTTCTTGAGCATACGATCAATATTGTCGCCGGGTACATTATTCTGCTTGGCCTTGGCGATAATGTCCTTTAACTTGGTGTTTACACTGGGATCCGGGCCGCCCTGCTTTACGGCAACGGCCAGTTCGCGCCCGATCTTGGTAAAGACCTTGGCTCTGGCGGCGTCGTTGGCGCCCTTTTTGCGCTTAATGGTGCTCCATTTGGAATGTCCGCTCATCCAATCACTCCTTCAGTCTTAGTCTAAAATACCCGTCAATTTTACCACAAAGCCCCGCCAATATCAAGTGCAAAATCCGCATTCAGCCGCCGAGCGGGTCACTTCCCGGTCAAAATCGCAACTTTCTGTTGTATATGCTGCTAAAATATGGTATGATAATATGTATAAGTTCTAAGCAAAAACAAAGAACGGAGGACGATTATATGTATTCGGATTATTATGATTCCATTGCCCAGGTGGCAGGTGCGGACCCGGAAGTTGCTGCGGCAATGAATCAGGAGCTGCAACGCCAGCGGGATAATATTGAGCTGATCGCATCGGAGAACCTGGTGTCTCCCGCTGTGATGGCGGCCATGGGCTCTGTGCTCACCAACAAATATGCCGAAGGTCTGCCCGGCAAGCGCTACTACGGCGGTTGCCAGTATGTGGATGTGGTGGAGAAGATCGCCATTGAGCGCGCCTGCAAACTGTTTGGTGCCAAGTATGCCAATGTGCAGCCCCACTCCGGTGCCCAGGCCAACACGGCTGTCTATTTTGCTTTGCTGAAGCCGGGTGACACGGTGATGGGTATGGCGCTGGACAACGGCGGCCACCTGACACACGGCTCTCCCGTGAACATCAGCGGCAAGTATTTTAACTTTGTACCCTACGGCGTCAATGACGAGGGCTTTATTGACTATGCGGCATTTGCCAAGCAGGTGAATAAAGTGAAGCCCAAGTTGATTGTGGCCGGCGCCTCCGCCTATCCCCGGGAGATTGACTTCCAGACTATGGCGGATATTGCCCATGCCAACGGCGCTATGTTCATGGTGGATATGGCCCACATTGCCGGCTTGGTGGCAGCGGGTCTGCACCAAAGCCCGGTGCCTTGCGCCGATGTGGTGACCACCACTACCCATAAGACCCTGCGCGGTCCTCGGGGCGGCCTGATCCTGTGCAACAATCCCTATTTGATCAAAAAGCTGAATTCCGCCGTGTTCCCCGGTACCCAGGGCGGCCCGCTGATGCACATTATTGCCGCTAAGGCCGTGTGCTTTGGCGAGGCGCTGAAGCCGGAATTCAAAGCCTACCAGCAGCGGGTGATCGACAACGCCAAAGCACTGGCTAAGGGACTGACCGACCGTGGGCTGAACCTGGTGTCCGGCGGCACGGATAACCACCTGTGTCTGCTGAGCCTGATTGGCACCGATGTGACCGGCAAGGAGCTGGAGCACCGGCTGGACGAGGTGCATATCACCCTGAACAAGAACACCGTGCCCAACGAGCCCCTGTCTCCCTTTATCACCTCCGGTGTGCGGATCGGTACCCCGGCAGCTACCACTCGTGGACTGAATACGGAGGATATGGACAAGATCGCCGAGTACATTTACCTGGCCATCACGGACTTTGACAATCAAAAAGAGAACATTGCAGCGGGCGTGGCAGAAATCTGCAAAAAATACCCGCTCTATGCGTAAAATTTTATGAAAATTCTGTTTGTTTATCTGTTTCAGGCGCTGCTGCAGCTGATTTATCTGCCCTTAAAGGCGTTTTGTAAGGTGCAGGATCAGGTGGTCTATCTCTCTCGCCAAAGCAACGAGAAGAGTCTGGATATGCAGCTGCTGGAACAGGCCATAGAGGAGAAAGCTCCCGGCACCCGCCAGGTGTTTCGGCTGCAAATGATGGAGGACGGCTTTGCCGGCAAGCTTCGCTATTTCGGCCATTTGGTGGGGGATATGAAAGCCCTGGCTTCCTCCAAAGTGGTGATCGTAGACACTTACTCCATCGCTGTGTCCTGCCTGCGGCATAAAGACGGCGTGCAGGTGGTGCAGATGTGGCACGCACTGGGGGCCGTTAAGAAATTCGGCTTGCAATCCCTAGGCACCAAGGAGGGGCGGGACGCCCGCTTGAGCCACGCCATGCATATGCACCGAGGTTACGACTATGTGTTGTGCCCCTCGGCAGCCACCGCGCGGTTTTATATGGAAGCCTTTGGCTGTCCGGCGGAGAAGATCAAAATTTGCTCCCTGCCTCGGGTGGACGATATTGTGACTCCCAAAGAGGGGCTGGCGCAGCGCTTTTATGCAGAGAACCCGGGTCTCAGTGACCGGCGGCTGGTGCTGTATCTGCCCACTTTCCGAGATCGTGAGGCCTATGTGGCCCAGGAGCTGAAATTGGCCTTTGCGGAGCAGGAGACCTACCGGTTGGTGGTGCGTACCCACCCGCTCAGCAAGGTAAAGCCGGATCCGGAATTCAGTATCCACGGCAACTACTCCACCTATGAATTGATGCAGTTGGCAGACGCCATCGTGACGGACTATTCCGCCTGCGCCTTTGAGGCGTCCCTCTTAATGAAACCCCTGTATTTCTTTGTGCCGGATTATGATCTGTATATGCGGGATCGGGGGCTGAATGTGGACTTGCGGCAGGAGATGCCTGCTGCCACCTTTACGGATGCGGATGCGCTGGCAGACAGCCTGCGCGCGGCGGCTTATGACTATGACGCGCTTTATGCGTTTCAGTCCAAATATGTGGAGAATACCAAGAATAATAACGCAGCCATCTTAGCCAACTTTGTGCTGACTTTGCTGCAAAAGAAGGACAGCGATTCTTAATGGAATACACATTTTCAAACAAGATCTCCGCACTGCAGCCCAGCGCCATTCGAGAGATCTTAAAGGCTACCGCCGACCCGGCCATTATTCCGCTGGCAGCGGGCAACCCGGCGCCGGATGCGTTTCCAGTGGACGAGGTACGGGCCATTACCGCCGATATTCTGCAAAAAACGCCCATTGACGCCTTGCAGTACGGCGTGTCCGAGGGGTATCAGCCCCTGCGGGACACAGTGCGGGACTGGCTTGCCCGGCGAGAAAAGATCGGTACCGACGTGGACGATCTGCTGATTGTCAGTGGCGCGACCCAAATTATGGACCTGGTTACCAAAGTGCTGTGCAACGAGGGCGATACGGTGATCTGCGAGGAACCGTCCTTTATCGGCTCGCTGAACTGCTTCCGCTCCTACGGTTGTAAGCTGGCCGGTGTGCCTATGGAGGCAGACGGTATGGACACCGCCGCTTTGGAGCGGGTGTTGCAGGAAAACCCGGGCGCCCGATTTATCTACACCATTCCCAATTTCCAAAACCCCTCCGGCGCCACCATGAGCCTGGAGAAACGGCAGCAGGTGTACGCCCTTGCCAAGCAGTATGGTGTGCTGATCCTGGAGGATAACCCTTATGGCGACCTGCGGGTGGCCGGTGAGCCGCTGCCCACCATTAAGAGTATGGATACGGACGGCATTGTGATCTATGCCGGTTCCTTCTCCAAGATCTTGTCCCCGGGTCTGCGGGTAGCCTACTGTGTGGGTCCCAAGCCGGTGCTGGCCAAGATGACCGTGGGCAAGCAGGCGGAGGATGTGCATACCGCTATGCTGAATCAGATGATCGTGTACCAGTGGTTCCGGCAGTATGATGTGGACGCCCATATTGAGAAGATCCGCGGCATTTACCGCAAGAAGCTGGAGCTGATGTGCAACTGCATTGACAGCGACCTGGGCGATTTTGTGGAGTATGTGCGGCCCCAGGGCGGTCTGTTCATTTGGTGCAAGCTGCCCGGCGATGTGGATATGTTGGACTTTTGTAAGCGTGCCATTGCCAAACAGGTGGCTGTGGTGCCCGGCAACGCCTTTATGATGGACGACAAGGCAGTCAGCCACCATATTCGGCTGAATTTCTCCACCCCGTCCGACCAGGCCATTGTGGCCGGTGTGCACCGATTGGGTGAAGTGGCTGCCGATCTGCGCAGCAAATAAAGGAGCAAAGATTATGTCTGAAGAAGTAAAAGTAGAACGGAAAAAGCGCAGCCTGTCGCTGATTCAGCCCACCTCCATTCCCACTTTGGGCAATTACCTGGGGGCGATGAAGGGCTGGAGCGCCTTTCAAGAAGAATATGACACCATTTACGGCGTGGCAGACCTGCATTCCATTACCGTGCGCCAGGACCCGCAAAAGCTGCGGCGGCAGACCACGGAGCTGTACGCTATGCTGTTGGCTTTGGGTCTGGATCCGGACAAGGGTATTGTGTTTATTCAGTCCCATGTGCCCACCCATTCCCAGTTGGGCTGGCTGCTGAACTGCTACACCCAGTTTGGCGAGCTGTCCCGTATGACCCAGTTTAAGGATAAGTCCAAGCAGCACGCAGACAATGTGAATGCCGGGCTGTTTACCTATCCCTGCCTGATGGCGGCAGATATTTTGCTGTACCAGTCGGATATTGTGCCGGTGGGTGCGGACCAAAAGCAGCATTTGGAAATTGCAAGGGATATTGCAGAACGCTTTAACGGCATTTACGGCAAGGTGTTTACCGTGCCGGAAGCCTACATTCCCAAGAGCGGCGCCCGGGTGATGAGCCTGCAAGATCCCACCCGCAAGATGAGTAAGTCCGACCCCAACCCTAAGGGTACAGTATACCTGACGGACGAGCCCGGCGTTATTATGAAAAAGTTCCGTTCTGCGGTGACAGACAGCGAGATGAGTGTGCACTACGGTGAGGGTAAGAATGGCATCAACAACCTGATGACCATTTACGCCGCCGTGACCGGCAAGACGATGGAGACCATCGAACAGGAATTTGCCGGTAAGGGCTACGGCGACTTTAAGACCGCTGTGGGCGAGGCGGTGATCGCTGAGTTGGAGCCGGTGCAGCAGCGCTTTAATCAGTTTATGCAGGATAAGTCCTATTTGCAGGCATGTTGGACCAAAGGCGCGGACCTGGCCCAGCGGGTCAGCCAGCGTACACTGGATAAGGCCATGAAGAAGATCGGCTTTTTGCTGAAATAAAAATGTGCAAGGGCGCACACCGGCAGCACCGGCGCGCGCTCTTTTATTTTTTCATTTGGAAATATGGTCAATTTCACCAATTTGTAAACATATTTTTGGGTGGTTTGCCGTTGACCTGCCTATAAAATGTGTGTTATAATAAACTTGCATTGTATATATGTATGTAATAAGTGCGTATGTACCGGATTGCCGATACGCCCTGAGAGGGCGGGCGGCGTGTCATTTTTTGTACAAATGATCTCTGTCACCCGGCGGGTGCCCTGTGCAACCCCTGCAAGAACTCTGCCTATCGCAGGCAAAACACGAGGAGGAATTATTTTGAAAGAAGCAAAAGCAATGGCTTATGTGAACATGTACGGCGTGCTCGCTACGCTGGAGAACTTGTGCCAGATCGACGACGAGGCCAAGGCCGTGCTCCGTGAGCTGAAAAAGCCGGTGTCCATCTGCTTTGATGTGACGGACGGCCCCTGCTGCACATTCAACTTCACCCAGGACGGCTGCAAAATGAGCGAGGGTACTTACGGCTGCACTTGCAAAATGAATTTTGCCAGCCCGGAGAAGTTTAATGCACTGATTGACGACTCTAAGCCCGGTGTGCCGGTAAAGGGCGCCGTACAGGTGCTCTCTTTCCTGCTGGGTCCGTTTACCAAGCTCACCAATCGGCTGACTCAGCTGCTGATGCCCAGTGAGGCGGACTTAAAGGACAGAGCGTTTTTTGAGGAGTCCACCGTTTTGACTTTCTACACCATTGCCGGGGCCATCTCTGCCCTTGCCAATACGGACAGCGTGTCCAAGCAGTCCGCTCTTTATACGGTAGACGGTGATGTGTCTATGGGCATTAAGGATGTGTGCTACGCCACCATTCGGGTCAATAACCACACATTCCGCACCATCAAAGAAAAGGCCCAGTCTCCCCGGGCGGTGATGGAGTTTGCCACCATTGATTTGGCAAACGGTCTGTTTAACGGCACCGCCTCCACCATGGCAGAGCTGTGCGCCGGTCATATTTATATGGCGGGTATGATTTCTATGGTGGATAATATCAACCGCGTTTTGGACAGAGTTGCGGTATATCTGGGTTAAGGAGGTCTTTTAGAATGAGTAAATTTCCTGAATATAAGCATGAAAAAAGCCAGGAGTGGTTTAATCGGGCGCTGAACGCCATTCCCTCCGGCGTATACGGACACTTGGGCCCCAGCGAGGGCCTGTTCCTGCCCATTACCAAGTGGCCGCTGATGTCCCAAAAGGCCAAGGGCACCTATTTTTGGGATGTAGACGGCAACAAGTATTTGGACTTTATGTGCGCTTACGGCCCCAATGTGCTGGGCTATTGCGATGACGATGTGGACGCCGCTGCTATGGAGCAGTTAAAGACCGGCAACTGCACCACTTCTCCTTCTTACAAAATGGTAGAGTGTGCCGAGTTGCTGATCGACACCGTGAACACCGCTGATTGGGCGTTCTTTATGAAGAACGGCTCCGACGCCACCACTTTCTCCGTGATGTGCGCCCGTGCGCACACCGGCAAAAAGAAGATGATGTTCTTTAAGGGCTATTACCACGGCGATTTCCAGTGGGCCCAAAAGGTGGACTACCCGGGCATTTTGCCGGAGGAAGTAGAGAACAATGTGGTGGTGCCCTGGTTTGACCTGGACGCTATGCAGAAGGCCTATGACGAGGCAGGCGGCGACTTTGCCGGCTTGATTGCCCAGCCCTATGATCATGGCAACTTTAAGGACAATGTGTGCGCCACGCCGGAGCAGTGGAAAGCGGTTCGCAAGTTCTGCGACGACCACGGTATGGTGCTGATTTTTGACGATGTGCGTACCGGTTTCCGTTTGGATCTGGCCGGTTCCGACCATTACTACGGCATTAAGGCAGACTTGATCTGCTTCTGTAAAGCTCTGGCCAACGGCTACAATATGTCTGCTGTTTGCGGTCAGGAGCATATGAAGAATACCGCTTCTTCCGTGGTGTATACCGGCTCTTACTGGATGAGCGCCGAACCGTTCGCCGCCTGCCTGGCTTGTATTCCTAAGATGAAGAAGCTCAACACGCCTAAGATGTTCCGGGAAATGGGCACCCAGCTGACGGACGGCTTTGTAGCTGCCGGTAAGCAGCACGGCTTTGACCTGGTGGTGTCCGGCGAGCCGGCGCTGTTCTATCTGCGCGTTGCCAACGATGAAAGCCTGATGCTCCACCAGGAGTGGATCGCCGAGTGCGTCAGCCGCGGGCTGTTCCTGGCGTCTCACCACAATCACTTTATGAATGCCGCGGTTACCCAGGACGATATTAAGCTGGCCATCGACATTGCCGAGGACGCCTTCGGCGTTGTGGCTGCCAATCATCCGGAGATCCCGGAATTAGTGAAATAAACCAATCATTTTTGCCGGGTCTGTGCAAGGGGGCACGGCCCCGGCAACAACAGAAAGGGAGGACTTTGAATGCCTGCTGATTTTAAGCCATTTGACAAAGCCGAGTGGCTCCGCCTGGAGAAAAAGGCGGACGAGTTAAGACGACTGACCGTGCAGACCACCGTTTGGGGCGGCTCCGGCCACATCGGCGGCGCCATGAGTGCCATGGACGCCATGACCATTCTCTATCACCGCTTTATGAAGCTGGATGTAAACAACCCGGACATGGAGGACAGAGATCGCTTTGTGCTCTCCAAGGGGCATGCGGCTGTGGGTTACGGCCCGGTGATCTGCGACTACGGCTTTATGCCGGTGGAGGGGCTGCACAACTTTAACCTGACCGGTTCCAAGTTTGGTATGCACCTGGATAAGAACAAGATCAAGGGCATCGATTGCTCTTCCGGCTCTTTGGGTCACGGCCTTTCCCTGGCAGATGGCTTTGCCCTGGCTGGCCGCGTAAAGGGTCAGGACTATATGGTCTATTGCCTTACCGGTGACGGCGAGTTGAATGAGGGCTCCAACTGGGAGGCTGCCATGACCGCTGCCCAGTTTAAGCTGTCCAATGTGGTGGTGCTTGTGGATAACAACAAGTGCATGATCGACGGCCGCGTGGACGATGAGATGAAAGTGGAGCCGCTGGATAAGAAGTTCGAGGCCTTTGGCTTTAAGGTAAAGCGCGTAGACGGCCAGAATATGAAGGAGCTTAACGATGCCATTGAGGACGCCATTGCCAATCACAAAAACGGCGGCGACCAGCCCTATTGTATCGTGATGGATACCTTTAAGGGCGCCGGTATCGACTTTATGGAGGACGATTACCACTGGCATTACGGCGCACTGGACGAGGCAAAAGAGAAGGCTTGCTACGAGAGCCTGGATAAGTATTACAAGAAACGCTGCGAGCGTGCGGAAAAGGAGGGCTAAGCCATGGCAAGCGGAATGACTTATACAATGACGGAGACCACCGCCCTCTCTACGGCGGAATATTACGGCAAGGCGCTGTGCGAGCTGGGTGCGGAGCACCCGGAAGTGGTGGCGCTGACCGCTGACCTGGGCAAATCCACCAAGATCGGTATGTTTGGCGAGAAGTTCCCGGATCGTTTCTTCAATGTGGGTATTGCAGAACAGAATATGTTTGGCGTGGCAGCCGGGCTGGCGCAGAACGGGCTGATCCCCTTTGCCTCTACCTTTGCTATTTTTGCTTCTGCCCGCTCCTTGGATCAGGTACATACGGATATTTGCTATCAGAATGTACCGGTTAAGATTATTGCTACCCATGCGGGTACTTCATTCGGTCAGGCGGGCTCTACCCACCATGCTTTGATCGATATGGCGTGCATGCGCTCTCTGCCCCACATGACCGTGATCTGCCCTTGCGACGGCGCAGAGACTTATCACGCGGTTAAGGCAGCGTACAGCTATCCCGGCCCGGTTTATATTCGTATCAACCGCGGCTTTGACCAGATCGTTTATCCCAAGCTGGAGGAGTGCACCTTTGAGGTGGGCAAGGCCAAGGTAATGAACGAGGGCACAGATATTACCGTGATTGCCTGCGGTTCCTGCGTGTATCAGGCCATGCAGGCTGCCCAGATGGCAGCGGCTGACGCCGGATTGAAGGTGCGTGTGCTGAATATGCATACCATTAAGCCTCTGGATGAGGAAGCTGTAATGTCCGCCATTATGGACACGCGCCGGATTATCACCGTAGAGGATCACACCGTGATGGGCGGTTTGGGCACCGCTGTTGCTGAGGTGGTTGCTAAGAGCGGCAAGGCCTGCGTCATGCGGATGCTGGGCCATCAGGATGAATTCTCCACCATCGGTCTGCACGAGGACCTGATGTCTCTTGCAAAGATCGACGCCAACGGCATTGCCGACACCATTGCCGAAGTGATGCACGCCGATTTTGAAGCGGACGACGCTTGGGACGACGAATTCTAATTCGCGCACAGATGTTAAAACTTCAAAATCAAGAAAGGATGTGCCAGTATGGCAAGTGATACCACACGCTACACCAACAAGGTGTTTATGACCGGCGCCTTGCCGCTGCTGAAGACCATCGCCAACGATGTGCCGGAGCTGAAGAAGAAATTTGAGGGCGTCAACGCCGTGTACCAGGTTTCTGCTATGGCTAACGCACAGGACAAAGAGGCGATCCACTTTATCATCGAGGATGGAGAGTGGACGGTCAAACTGGGTGAGTACTTGGGGCAGCAGAAGATTGACGCCGAATTGCAGTTCTCTTCTATGGAGAAGATGAATGCGTTTTTTAAGGGCAATATGAGCGCCCTGCCCAAGATGAAGATCAAGAGCTTTGGCAAGTTTATCAAATTTATGATGGTACTGCTGAAGATGAGTTCTCTGCTGGGTATTAAGGAACCGCCGGAAGATGAGCAGCTATGTCTGCTGCTGACCAAGCTGTATTTTTATTTGCTGTCCTCCGGTATCAGCCAGTTGAACAAAATGGGTCACCCGGCTATTCGGGAATGGACTTCCAAGAGCCCGGACCGCGTGTACCAGTGGGCTGTGGAGGGCCACCCGGAGTGCACCGCTTACCTGCGCATTAAGGCAGGTAAGTCCCGTGCCGGCCGTGGGGAGTATAAGCGCTCCAAGCCGTTCTTCTGCATGAAGTTCGACACCGCCCAGCACGCGCTGATGATCCTGCTTGGCACCGGCGATATGCTCCAGATGACCAAGGATAAGCAGCTCATCATGGAGGGCGCGCCGGAGTTCGGCGCCATGATCGGCGAATACATGATGATCGTGGGCGACCTGGCCTCTTAATTTTCTAAACGCCTTGCGGCACCTCTTTACGGGGTGCCGCTTTTTTTGTTTTGATTGCGCTTTATAAGGAATGAAAAGGCGGATAAAACAAAACCGCCCCTATGCTGCATGGTAGCAACAGGGGCGGCTCTTGATATTCTTAATTTTTCTTTTCGTTTTCCAGTTCCTGCTGTTCTTTATAGAACATGTTGGCCTTAACATACACCTGGATATAGCCGTTGATCACCTGGGCCAGTTCACCGGCAGAGTAGGGGTTGGGCAAAATGTGCTCGTCGTCGTCGATCACCACCGGCCCCCGCTCAAAGTCGTTAAAGGTGGGCATTAGACTATAATTCTCCGCGGTCTTTACAATAGAGATCAGGGTGTAGTCCGCTGTGGCGTTCACAAAGCCCTTTTTCTTGGTATATTTCTCAATGGTGGACAGGTCGCTCTGGTCATTGTGCTTCTTGGAGTAGCAGGAGTCGATCACTTCCTCAATAAACTGCTCCAGCTGTTCCTCGCTGTACGGCGCTTTCAGCAGATGCACCTTATCAATATCCGCTATGCCGTACTTGTCGCTCTCGCCGCAGGGAATGCCGATCAGGTTCTCGTCCTCGTCCACATAAAGGGAGATGGTATAAAATGCTTTTTCCATATACAAAAATCACCTTTTCCGTTGGTTCTCCCCCTTATTATATCGGATTGCGTTGAAAAATACAACCGTTTGTGCTAAACTGGGGACGGTGATTGTATGAAACAAGTTTTAATAACCGGCGGCGCTACCGGCATTGGTGCGGCTACGGCGCAGGTGTTTTTGGAACGGGGCTACCGCGTGTTTGTGACGGTGCACCAAACGGCGGCGGAGCTGCCGGGAGTGACGCCGATCCCTTGCGATATTACGGACTCGGCGGACGTGGAACGGCTGTTTGCCGCGGTGGGCACGGTGGATGTGCTGGTGAATAACGCCGGGATCAGTCTGATTCGCCAAATTCAGGATACCACGCCGGAGGATTATGACGCCCTAATGGGGGTCAACTGCAAGGGCGTGTTCCTGTGTAGCCGGGCGGCAGCGGTGGATATGCTGCGCCGTCACAGCGGCGCCATTGTAAATGTGTCCTCCATGTGGGGGCAGGTGGGCGCCTCTTGCGAAACGGTGTATTCCATGAGCAAGGCCGGGGTTATTGGCTTTACCCGGGCGCTGGCTCAGGAGCTGGCGCCGGAGGGCATTGCCGTCAACTGTGTGGCGCCGGGAATTATTGACACCCGTATGAATGCCTGCTTTGACCGAGCAGAACTGGAGGCCCAGGTGCCTATGGGTCGACTGGGCACACCACGGGAGGTGGCAGAGGCTGTGCTGTACCTGGCAGAGAGTCCGTATGTGACCGGCCAGGTGTTGGGGGTCAACGGCGGTATTGTATAATATAATAAAATGAGCGTAGGGCGCAGAGGCGCCGCGTAGGGAATGTGCGCGGCTTTTCTGCGCCATCTGTCACACCTTTTGCCGTCTTTCATAGTATGGTTTAGAAAGGCGAAAGGAGGTACTACGGTTATGGGTTGTGGTTGCAATAACGGTTGCGGCTGCGGATCTTCCTGGATCGTGATTTTGATTATCATCCTGTTGCTCTGCGGCGGTTTCGGTAACTGCGGCTGCGGTAATGACTGTGGCTGCGGCTGCTGATTATCCGGTCGGCGCAAGGTGTGCACGGCATGCCTTGCCGTACATAATAAGATCAAGAAAATAGGGGAGTACCCATAGCGCCGATGGTCAAAGATCGGCGTTTTTTTGCACACATTTTTGCCAAAGACAGTGAAAGTCAAAAAATATTTATGCTAAAATTCCGCATAACCAAGCCGAAAATCGGGCATACTCTCCGGGAAGGTCAAAAAAAGTCAAAAAAGTTCTTGACTTTCTCTGACCTTTGTGCTACTATGATGACAGAAGGTCAAAGAAAGTCAAAGTCAGAGTGCGAACGAGCGCAAGATCAACAACGGCTCCTGTATCCCTCTCGCCTGGCTTTCCACCTTCATTAGATAGGAAGTGATTGGAAAATGAAGATCAGTGATGTGATCGCAGATATGATTCTTGATATGTTTGATGACAACAAATCCACCGTTCAGATCCAGCGCAACGACCTGGCGGCGCGGGTGGGCTGTGTGCCCAGCCAGATCAATTATGTGATCACCTCCCGGTTTACACCGGAGCAGGGCTACCGTATTGAGTCCAGGCGTGGCGGCGGCGGGTGTATTCTCATTACCCGTGCCGACAGCAAGAACCAGGCGCTGATGGCGCTGATCAATTCCATTGGCCCTGCCATAGATGAAAAGACGGCCAAGGCCCACCTGTACAACCTGCACTACCAGGGCTTGATGGACACCCGCAGCGCCAAGATCATGGAGTCGGCGCTCACCGGGTGGAACCAGCACGGCGTAGACGAGCAGGCGCTGGACCAGATACGGGCCCGTCAATTTAAACAAATGCTGCTTGCATACATCAATTAGGAGGTTATTTGTTATGCGTTGTGAACATTGCAATCAAAACGAGGCAACCACTTATATTAAACAGAATATCAACGGCAAGGTGACCGAGATGCACCTGTGTCGGGATTGTGCCGAGAAGTTAGGCGTCTTGGAGCCCATGCACAGCAATATGGGCCTTGGCTCTATGTTTGAGGGCAGTTTCTTCGGTAACTTCCTGGGGGCCGGGCTGGCAGCCATGAACGCCCTGACAGGCGTGGATCGCTGCGACTACTGCGGCTCCACCTTTAACGATATTATCAACACCGGCAATGTGGGTTGCGCCCACTGCTACGACCGGTTTGCAGACAAACTGGAACCCAGCATTCGCAAAATCCACGGTGCCACCCGCCATATTGGCAAGAATATTTCTTACACGGAGGAAAAGGAGCCGGTGAACAACGCCAAGGCGAAAGAACCGGCAGCAGAGAAGCCCCAAAGTGAGCGGGAGCGCTTGCAGGCGGAACTGGACAAGGCGGTGCAGGAGCAGCGCTATGAGGACGCAGCGGTGCTGCGTGACCAAATCAAAGAGCTAAAGCCGGAGGAATAAAGATGAATAAGTGGTACAGCGGCGAGGGCAAGAATTCAGATGTAGTGGTGGGTGCTACCGTGCGCCTGGCCCGCAATTTGGCAGACGCCCCCTTTCCCATTCGTATGAACAACGAGATCCGCAGAAATACGGTGAAGAAAATCTTTGCCGCCGTGAAGAATTCTCCCTATGCCGGGGAGTTCGATCTGGTGGATCTGAGCGCCATGTCTTCGGCGCAGGCGTATGCCTACGCGGAGCAACAGCTGATCAGCCGTCGCTTTGCCCGGCAAAAGGATCAAAGTGCCTTTTTGCTCAGCAAGGACGGCAGCGCCAGCGTGATGCTTTGCGAAGAGGATCATATTCGCTTACAGGTGCGCGCCGCCGGGCAGGACCTGGAGGGCGCTTACGCCAAGGCGGATAAACTGGACGACGCCCTGCTGGAGCGGTTACCCATTGCTTTTGATGAGCGGCTGGGCTTTTTAACAGCTGTGCCCACCAATTTGGGCACCGGTATGCAGGCCATGCTGGATTTGCACCTGCCAGCACTGGCAGGTCAAGGGCTCATTGACCAGCTGACGGTGATGATCGGCAAGCTTGGACTGTCGCTGCAACCTCTTTATGACGGCCACGGTAGCTTTTATCGGCTGACGAACCAGGTAACACTGGGGATTACCGAGAAAGCGGCCATTGATAATGTAAATGCCATTTGCGACCAAATCGTGCGCCAGGAGCGCAATCTGCGTCAGCAGCTGCAACAGCAAGACGCCTTTTTGGATCGTATTTACCGAGCTATGGGCACGCTGCAAATGGCTCGTACTTTGAACCAGGACGAATTTTTTGACCTGGTGTCGCTGCTGCGCCTGGGTATTTCTCTTGGCGAGAGCAGCAAAACATACAGCGATGTAGGCGAACTGATCCAAAAGGTGCAGAACGCCACCATTGCAGCCGCTGCCGGGGCAGAAGTAACTGCCGACGCAGTGGATAAGATCCGCGCCGGACTGGTGCGGCAGGCTTTGGCGTAAAAAGGAGAGCGGAATTTCCTCTTGCACCAAGGCGATAAGGAGGATTTACCATGTATAGATTTAACTACTTTACCGAAAAAGCAAACCATGTGATCAACCTGGCCATTACCTCCGCAGAGGAGTTGGGCCATAATTATATCGGCAGCGAGCACTTGCTGCTGGGTATCTTGAAAGAAGACGCCGGCTTAGGCGCCCAGGCGCTGCGTGAAAGCGGTGTGCAGACCGAAGATGTGGAAAAGCTCATCAAGGAGAATATCGGCGTAGGGGAGCCTACCCGGTTGACCCCGGACGACTTTACCCCACGGTTTAAACGGATGCTGGAGTTGGCGTTCCAGATTGCCCGCGGTATGATGCATTCCTTTGTAGGCACAGAGCACCTGCTGTTGGCGCTGCTTAAGGAGACGGATTCTTACGGCTACAAGTTCCTGCTGGCACTGGGTGTGCGCCCGGAAGTGCTGGTGGAGCAGCTGTTCTCCGGTCAGGAGTCGCAGCCGGACGGCAAGACCGCCGGTAAAAAGGGCAAGACCAAGACGCCTACGCTGGACGAGTTTGGTCGTGACCTGACCGCGCTGGCCGAGGGCGGCAAGATTGATCCGGTGATCGGTCGTGAAAAGGAAATTGAGCGGGTCATTCAAATTTTGTCCCGCCGCAGCAAGAACAATCCCTGCCTCATCGGTGAGCCGGGCGTTGGTAAAACCGCCATTGCCGAGGGGTTGGCGCTAAAGATCGTCAAGCACGAGGTGCCGGAACTGCTGGAAGGCAAAAAGATCGTGGCGCTGGATCTGACCTCTATGGTGGCCGGTACAAAGTACCGTGGCGACTTTGAGGAGCGAATTCAAAAAGCCATGGACGAGGTAAAGCAAGCCGGTAACATCATTCTGTTTATCGACGAGGTACACACCTTGATGGGCGCCGGGTCTGCCGAGGGCGCAACGGACGCTGCCAATATCTTAAAGCCCGCTTTGGCTCGTGGTGAGATCCAGGTGATCGGTGCCACCACCATTGACGAGTACCGCAAGAATATTGAAAAGGACGCCGCTTTGGAGCGCCGGTTCCAGCCGGTGACCGTGGGCGAGCCTACCGAGGAGCAGACCGTGGAAATTCTGAAAGGTCTGCGGGATAAGTACGAGGCTCACCATAAAGTGAAAATTACCGACGCCGCTATTGAAAACGCGGTGAAGATGAGCAGCCGATACATTGCCGATCGGTTCCAGCCGGATAAGGCCATTGACCTGATTGACGAGGCCTGCTCTAAAGTACGCCTGGCCGCTTATACCGCGCCGCCGAACTTGAAAGAGATGGAAACGGAGATCAAGCGCCTGGCGGCAGAAAAGACCGCTGCCGTGCGTAGCCAAAACTTTGAACAGGCTGCAGAGTTGCGAGACAAGGAAAAGAGCCTGCAGGACCTGCTGGATCAGGAAAAGGAAAAGTGGAAGAACACCTCTTCCCACGATGTAAAAGAAGTGACCCCTGCGGATATTGCCGCCGTGGTGTCCGGCTGGACGGGTATTCCGGTACAGCAGATCACCAAGGAGGAGTCCCAGCGGCTGCTGCAACTGGAAAAGATCCTGCACCAGCGGATTGTGGGTCAGGATAAGGCCGTATCGGCGGTGGCCCGCGCCATTCGTCGTGGTCGTGCGGGGCTGAAAAACCCCAAGCGTCCGATGGGCTCCTTTATCTTCCTTGGCCCCACCGGCGTGGGTAAGACGGAGCTTTGTAAGACTTTGGCCGAGGCGATGTTTGGCGACGAGAACGCCATCATCAAGCTGGATATGAGCGAGTATATGGAGAAGCACACGGTCTCTAAGCTGATCGGTGCGCCTCCCGGGTATGTGGGCTTTGACGAAGGCGGCCAGCTGACGGAGAAAGTCCGCAGAAAGCCCTACTGCGTGGTTCTGTTTGATGAGATCGAAAAGGCCCACCCGGATGTGTTTAATATGCTGCTGCAAATCCTGGAGGACGGTGTGCTTACCGACTCCCAAGGCCGTAAGGTCAGCTTTAAGCACGCAGTGATCATTATGACCTCCAATGTGGGTGCGTCTAAGATTACCGACAGTCGTCAGGCCTTGGGCTTTGGCGATGACAAGGACGCCGCCAAGACCATTGAGGATCTGGTGATGGAGGAACTGAAAAAGACCTTTAAGCCGGAGTTCCTGAACCGTGTGGATGAGATTGTGGTGTTCAACCAGCTGGAGAAGCAGGACATTCAGGAGATCGCCCGCCGGATGTTGAAGGCTCTGAATAAGCGCCTGGCAGACCTGGATGTGCAAGCCACCTTTACGGACGCGGCGGTAGATGCGCTGGCAGATAAGGGCTTTGATAAGGTGTATGGCGCACGGCCTTTGCGCCGGGCCATTCAGACCCAAATTGAGGACCCGTTGTCCGAGCTGTTGCTGGAGGATAAGATTCACGGCCCGGTGACGGTGGACTATAAGGACGGTGCGTTTACCTTTGATTCGCCGACCGATAAAGACAAACAAGAACAGCCTGCGGCACCTGCTGCGGACTGATCCGAGCAACACAAAAGCCCCTTGCGGCCAACGCCGTAAGGGGCAATTTTTTATATTGCGGTTTGTTTTTAATCCTGCGGCGGCGCAGGGGATCTGCGGTTGCATTTCTGCTGCAGCTTGAGAATATAATAGAACACCACAGCGGCTGCCACCATGCCGGTGACCATACCGAATGTGACCAAAATGGTGGTGGTGCCGTTCTTGATAAACAGGGCACGATCGCCGTCCACCAGCCCGGCCATGGTGTAGTACAGCGGGCCGCCGGGCAGCAAGGGAATGATGCCCGGGATCAGGTAAGTATTGGACGGTGCCTTAAGCACCCGCGCCATGGCTACGGACCAGAAGTACACCACTGCCGTGGCTACCACATTGGCGGCAAACACATTGCCCCACAGGTGGAAGCACAGCAGATACACACCCCAGCCCAGGGCGCCGCCAAAGGTGGCAGCCGCCACATTGCGTTCGCTGACCCGGAAGTAAATGGAAAAGCCCAGGGTGCCGATGGCGCCCATGAGAATTTGAATGAGTGCTGCTTTCATACCGTTGCACCTCCCATCACCAGGAACGCCAGAGCGTAGCCCCCGGCAATGGCCAGCGCCACCAGCACCGCCTCAATCAGTCTGTACAGCCCGGTGACAATATCCCGGTTGAACATCTCCTTAATGGCGTTTACTAAAAGCAGACCGGGGATCAGCAACATAATGTCGCCGATCATAATTTTGTCTGCCTGGTGACCTAAGCCCAGGCGGGTGAGCCCCAGCGCCAGCAGCCCGGAGACGAACCCGGCCACAAAGGTGTAGATTACATTGTGGATCTGCCGCAGCTTCAAATGATAATCCATCAGATAGATCACAATGGCAATGGCGGCTGCGGCCAGCCCGTCCCGCAGATCGCCGCCGTAAAAGACGGAGAAACCGCCGGCAGCCAGCATATAGCCCAGGCATTTGATCACCGGTTTGGGCTTGCCTTTTTTGTACTGGCGGATCTGCCGGGTCAGGTCCTCTACATCCGGCACCTGGGCGCAAATGCGGCGGGAGAAGGCATTAAGCTCCTCTAACCGACCCAGGTCCGTGCCGTAACTTTGCACCCGCACAGATTGGGTGTAGTGATTGCCGTCCTTGTCCCGAATGGTGGCCACGATCAGGCTGGTGACGGCGTAGATCTCGCAGTCGGTAAAGCCGTAGGCAATGCAAATGCGCCGCACGGTGTCCTCCACACGCTTGACCTCGGCACCGGTTTCTACCAGGCGGCGCCCAATCTCCAGTGCATCCTCTAAGAACAGCTCACAGCTGTGCTTGTCCATGGTGTCGATCATACAAAGCCCCCTCTATGGGTATTATCGCAAAAATGCCCGCTCCGGTCAATAGATATTGGCAAAAAGGCGAAAATATGGCGCAACCAAGGGAAATGCAACCGCCAGTTGCGAAGATTTTTTCAAATGTAAAGCAGAGTATGTTGCCGCAACCGACCAAAATGGGTATGATGAGAGTGTCCTCAGGGGAAAGCCCGGGACGCCAACACAGTCAGCAAGATCCCGCAGCGGATCTCCGCAATACAATTTGAAAACACCGTGACTAAAGGAGATGCACAAATATGAAAATCACAAGAACCGAACACTTCGACATTCAAAGAAAGATTGTTGCCAATATGACCACCGAGAGCTGGGAGCAGATCCCCCATGTGGCTTATGTATATGAGGCGGATGTAACCGACCTGATGACCGAGTTTAAGAAGCTGCGCTCTACCGGCAAAACCAAAATCACCCTGAATACGGTTTTGATGAAAGCCATCATTGAGGGGCTGAAAGCGGCACCGGTGATGAACAGCCACCTGAGCTACAACCGCAAGCTGGTGCGCGGCGAGCTGAAGACCTTTGAGGACATTAACATTTCTATGCCCATGCTGCTGCCGGACGGCAGAATGATGACCGTCAACCTGCGGGACTTCCAGAACAAATCCCTGCTGGCTATGACCGATTACATTGCCGATGTGACCCGCAGAGCAGAGAACACCAACCTGAACGAAGTGATGTTTGATGTGTCCTTGGACAACACCATTACCGGGCTGAAACAGGGAAAAGTAAAACAGACCGTTAGTCGGCTGATCGGCTCTAAGACCGGCAAGCACAAGGTGCACACGCTCCACGGCGCTGCCAAGAAAGCTTATTACAGCATTCCGGAGAAAGACCGCCTGACTAAGAAAGATATTGAGCAGGGCACCGTTACCATTTCTAACCTGGGCTCTCTGTACAGAGGACAGAGCGGCTACGGCACCTTGATCGAGATTGTGCCGCCCCAGGTGTGCGCATTCGCCCTGGGCGCTGTGCAGGATAAGCCGGTGGTGGTCACCGATAAGTTCGGCAACAAGACCATTGAGGCTCGCCAGATCTTGCCCATCACCGTGGTATTTGACCACCGTGCGCTGGACTTCGGCGATGTGGTCCCCTTCCTGAAGAAGATGGACAGCATCTTTGCACACCCCCAGGTGATCCAGGAGTGGAAAGGCCAGGAGCGCGTAAAGGCCGTGGTGGCTACCGAGGGCGAGGGCGTGGCCTAAGTGCGCTGAAAGCATAAAGAGCGGTTCTGCTGTGGCAGGATCGCTCTTGCACTTTTTGCCCGCCTTTGGTACAATGGCGGTAGAGGGGGTGTGGATATGAACAGAAAAGTAGATTTTTGGTGCGGTGTGTGCATAGCTTTGCTGGCAGTATGCACCGCTTGCTTTTCCCTGATTTATGTGAAAAGCCATAATGCGGTCTGTTTTTCGCTGGCGATTACATGCGGCACCTTTACTTATCACACGGCCATGCGCTTTGCCGTGGGCTGGGTCGTCGGCCGCCACCGGGTGCCGGTGAACCCGCAAGGGCGCTGGTTTCGCCCACATTCCTGGGAGCCGGGGCTGTATGCGCACCTGGGGGTCAAGCGGTGGAAGCACCGGGTGCCCTCCTATAAGCCCTACGATATGCACGGCGATCTGCAAGCGGTGGTGGTGCAGATGTGCCGCAACGAGCTGGCACACGAAGTGATGGCGGCACTGAGCTTTGTGCCCCTGTTGTTTTGTCTGTTTTGCGACGATCCGGTGGCAAACCTGCCGGTGTTTCTCATCACCTCTGTATTGGCGGCAGTGGCGGATTTGATACCGGTCATCCTCCAGCGTTACAACCGCCCGCGGCTGCAACGGCTGCTGCGGCGCCGCGAGCAAAAGGCGGGGAGCAAATAGAAAACATTACGGCAGACACTTTTTGTTGTCTGTCGTATTTTTTATTTTGGCAACTGGTCATACCACGAATCAACTATCCAAAAACAAAAACATTTATATTTAAAAAATAACCGCCCAATGTGGGCAAAACGGCAAAAAAACACCGGGGCATTGTGAATGGATTGACAATCTTTGGCGTTCATATTATATTATACATAATATATGCGAAATACGGAGAGGTGTTTATGGAAGCGTATAAAGTCATTGAGATCAAAAAAAGCGTGTTTGAGAGTAACGACCGGGAGGCGGAGAAACTTCGGGCCGAGCTGAAAGCAGAAAAGACCTTTTTGGTGAATCTGATGTCCTCCCCGGGCAGCGGCAAGACCACCACCCTGCGGGGTATTATCGGCCGCTTGCAGCAGGAGATGCGCATCGGTGTAATGGAGGCGGACATTGACTCGGATGTGGACGCCAAAACCATTGCAGAGACCGGGGTGCGTGCCATTCAGCTGCATACCGGCGGTATGTGCCATCTGGACGCGGGCATGACCCGCCAGGGGGTGGAGAACCTGGGTACGGCGGATCTGGATCTGGTGTTCTTGGAGAATGTGGGCAATTTGGTGTGCCCTGCCGAGTTTGACACCGGCGCTGCCAAAAATATGATGATCCTGTCTGTGCCGGAGGGGGACGACAAGCCTCTAAAGTACCCGCTGATGTTTACCGTGTCCGATGTGGTGCTCATCAACAAGATGGACACAAAGAGCGTGTTTGACTTTGACGATCAGGCGGTACAGGAGCGGATCTTAAAGTTGAACCCGCAGGCCAAGATCTTTTTTATCTCTGCCAAGACCGGCGAGGGTATGGATGCAGTGTGTGATTGGCTGCGGCAGCAAGTCCGGGACTGGAACGCATAAGTACGGAGGGCGAAGACGATGGCTGAAGAGAGAGAATTGATCCTCAAATTAGGTCAAAAGATCACGGACCGGATCGGTCACAAGGTGACGGTAGAGGATCCGGAGTATTACGGCTTGGCCTGTGTGGTCACGGACGAGATGGCAGAGATCGCACTGAAGATGAAGGTACGCAAGCCCATGACCCTGGACCAGGTGGCAAAAGCCACCGGCAAGAGTAAGAAATATCTGGAGCCGCTGCTGCAAGAGATGAGCAGCATTGGCCTGTTGGAGTATAACTGGGAGAACCCCAGCCGCACCAAGCAGTATGTGCTGCCCATGTTCGTACCCGGCAGCGCCGAGTTCTTTAATATGAAAAAGGATCAGATCGACGCCCACCCGGAGTTGGCCAAGTTCTTTGAGCGTATGACCTTCTTACCGCTGGAGAAGATCACCGCCATGGTGCCCCCCGGCGGTGCCGGTATCGGTATGCATGTGATTCCGGTGGAAAAGGCCATTGAGACGGAAAATCAATCTGTCGATGTGGAGCATATTTCCCACTGGTTGAAGAAATATGAGGGCAAGTATGCCGCCGGTCCCTGCTCCTGCCGTATGAGCCGCGCCAAGCTGGGCGAGGGCTGCGGCGATGATGCCGAGGACTGGTGCATCGGCGTAGGCGATATGGCGGACTATTTGGTAGAGACCAACAAAGGCCATTATGTGACCTACGATCAGGTGCTGGAGATCTTGCAGCGTGCCGAGGACAACGGCTTTGTGCACCAGATCACCAACATTGACGGTGAGAACAAGATCTTTGCCATCTGCAACTGCAATGTGAATATCTGCAATGCCTTGCGGACTTCTCAGTTGTTTAATACGCCCAATATGTCCCGCTCCGCGTACATTGCAAAGGTGGACAAGGCGCAGTGTGTGGCCTGCGGTCGTTGTGTGGAGTATTGCCCCGCCGGTGCGGTGAAGCTGGGTCAAAAGCTGTGCACCAAGGACGGCGGCACGGTGACCTATCCTCGACAGGAGTTGCCGGATAAAATCAAGTGGGGCCCGGAAAAGTGGAGCCCGGATTACCGGGACAAGAACCGGATCAACTGCTACGACGCCGGCACGGCGCCCTGTAAGACCGCTTGCCCGGCCCATATTGCCGTGCAGGGGTACTTAAAGCTGGCAGCCCAGGGTCGTTACAAGGACGCTTTGGCGCTGATCAAAAAAGAAAATCCGTTCCCTGCCGTTTGCGGCCATGTGTGCAACCGCCGGTGTGAGGACGCCTGTACCCGCGGCACCATTGACCGTGCGGTGGCGATTGATGAAGTGAAGAAGTTTATCGCCCATCAGGATCTGATTGCAGAGCACCGCTATGTGGCGCCCAAGGTGATCCCCTCTAACAAGGGCGGCTTTGATGAGAAGATCGCCATTATCGGCGGCGGCCCGGCCGGCCTGTCCTGCGCCTATTATTTGGCAGAGAAGGGCTATACCCCCACTGTGTTTGAGAAGAACGAGAAGCCCGGCGGTATGTTGGTGTACGGTATTCCGTCTTACAAGCTAGAAAAAGATGTAGTGGCTGCGGAGATTGATGTGATCCGTGAAATGGGTGTAGACATTCGCTGCGGCGTTGAAGTGGGCAAGGATATTACCTTGGACGCATTGCGCGCACAGGGCTACAAGGCTTTTTATATCGCTATTGGTTGCCAGGGCGGCCGCAAGGCGGGTATTCCCGGTGAGGACGCCCAGGGCGTCATGACCGCTGTGGACTTTCTGCGCACCGTTGGCGGCAACCCGGATTACCCGGTAGAGGGTGAAGCGGTTGTAGTTGGCGGCGGCAATGTGGCGATTGATGTGGCCCGTTCCTCCGTGCGCTGCGGAGCAAACCGTGTGTCTATGTTCTGCCTGGAGAGCCGGGACGCTATGCCTGCCTCGGTTGAAGAGGTGGAAGAAGCCCGGGTGGAGGGCGTAGATGTGAACTGCGGCTGGGGTCCCAAGGAGATCTTGACGGAGAACGGCAAGGTCACCGGTATTGTGTTTAAGAAGTGCCTGTCCGTGCTGGACGAGAACGGTCGCTTTGCCCCGGTTTATGACGAGAACCAGACCAAGACCGTGGCGTGCAGCCATGTGTTCCTGAGCATTGGCCAGGCGATTGAATGGGGGCACCTGCTGGACGGCTCCAAGGTGGAGCTGGGTCGCGGCAACGGCGCTGTGGCAGACAGCCTGACCTATCAGACGGCACAGGAAGATATTTTTGTGGGCGGCGATGTATACACCGGCCCCAAGTTTGCCATTGACGCCATTGCAGCGGGCAAGGAGGGCGCCGTGTCCATTCACCGATTCGTGCAGCCCAACACCAGCCTGACCATCGGCCGTAACCGCCGGGACTTTATTGCGCTGGATAAGGAGAATATCTCCGTGGCCCAGTACGATACCGGCGACCGCCAGGTGCCCAGCGTGGACAAGAGCATTGACCAAAAGCATTCCTTTAGAGACGCACATCTGACCTATACAGAGGCCCAGGTGAAGGCGGAGACCGCTCGCTGCTTAGGCTGCGGCGCCTCTGTGGTGGATCCCAATAAGTGCATCGGCTGCGGCGTGTGTACCACCAAGTGCGCCTTTGATGCCATTCACCTGCACCGGGAGCTGCCGGCAGCCAGCAAGATGGTGCGCTCGGAGGATAAGATGAAGAGCATTTTGCCTTATATGCTGAAGCGCGAGATCAAAATTCGCTTTAACAAGGAGTAAGTATGCACGAGTTGGGCATCGTATTCCATATTATTGACACTGTGGAGCAGGTGGGGCGCGAGAACGGGGTAACGCAGGTGCGCAGCGTTACGCTGGATGTGGGTCAGGTGTCCGGAATTGAGGACCCCTATTTGATGGACTGCTGGCGCTGGGCGGCGGATCGATCGGAAATGTTGCGAGGCGCCCGGTTGCAGATTGAGACGGTGCATGCCGTCACCCTGTGCGACGCCTGCGGCAAGACCTATGATACTGTGCCCCAGGGGCGCACCTGCCCCTATTGTGGCAGCGGGGACACCCACTTGCTGCGGGGCAATGCATGCAGTATTCGAGAAATCGAGGCACGATAGAGAATGCACGAGTTGAGTATTGTGTATGAACTGTACCGCACGGTGACCCAGCTGGCCGCAGAGGCCGGGCTGCACCGGGTGGAAGCGGTGCGCCTGCAAGTGGGGGAGCTGTCCGGTGTGGAGGGTCCGTACCTGCGGGAGTGCTGGAATGCTGTGGTGCGAGATACGCCGCTTCGTTCTACCCGGTTAGAGCTGGAGCACCTGCCGGCTATTGCCATGTGTGCACATTGTGCCCGCTTGTATGCTCATTTGGCCTGTGCCCGCGCTTGCCCCCGTTGCGGTAGCCACGATCATCTCATTTTGTCCGGCCGCCAATTCCTCATCGACCGGATCGAGGGGTATTAAAAATCAGCCGACGACCGTGCGTCTGTTCGCCCAGTCGTCGGCACCGGTGTGCCGGAGCGGCAATACTTTATAAATAGGCAAATAAAAAAACAGATACACGCCGGTGTATCTGCTTTTTTATGCTTATTTGGGTGGGTTATTCTTCGTTTTCGCGGATTTCTTTCAATTGGGGTTGCAAAACGGCCAGCTTTTTCTTGGACAGGTTGTAGCCGAATCCCAGCAAAATCGCCAATAGAGTCAGAGTAATGGCCGGTACAAGGGTGGAAATGTCATAGAGCTTATTGAGCACATCCTCCGGCAGCGCCGTGTTGTTGGCAGAAGCGGTGCTATCGTAGTGGATCACTGCCAAAAGGGCGTTCAGTCCAACACCGGCCAGGGTTTGCCCCAGCTTTCTGGCAAAGGAGACAACCGCATAGGCGGTACCTTCCTCTCGACGATGGGTGCGAATCTCGTGGTAGTCAATCACATCCATCACCAGCGCCCACACCTCCAGTACCAGGAAGGTCTGGCCCAGGCCGGAGAAGAAGGTGAACACCAAAAATACATAGGGATTGCTGGTCTTGATAAAGAACAGAATAAAGCTGACCAGCGCCGCAAAGCCCATACCAAAGGCGCAAAGCTCTTTTTTGCCGAACTTGTCGATCAGCTTGTTCATAATAGGAATTAAGATGGCCATGGGTAAGTAGGTGCAGATGGTCACCAGTGCGTACAGCTGGGCGCTGTGGTAGTAGTCCGCAAACAGGTACTGATAGGTGGCTTGATAATAGAACTGAAACGCGATCAGCAGCATGGACACCAGGCAAAGCATCACAAACGGTCTGTTCTTTGTCAGGTCGCCAATGGCCTTAAAGGCGTTGTAGTCGCCTTTTTTCTTTTGAATCGGTGCGATCCTTTCCTTGGTCAGCTTGTAGTGACCGAAGAAAATCACGACGGAAAGAATGGCCAGGATCAAAACGCCGATGGTCAGTTTGTTACCGTCCAGCGTTTGAATTTTGGTGCCGTCGGCGGCGATGGTGGTGTTGTATACCAGCATGGGAAAGAGAATGGTGCTCGGCAAGCCGCCGAGGCCGGCGCCGATGGAACGCCACATGGACAGGGAGGAGCGTTCTTTCTCGTCATCGGTGACCACGGAGGCCAGCGAGCCATAAGGAATGTTGACGCAGGTGTACATCATACCGTACAGAATGTAGGTGATGTAGGCAAACAGCAGGTACTTGGCCTCGCTCAAATTGGGAATAACCGTAAACATCAGCACCGCAGACACCGCCAGCGGAATAGAAAACCAAAATACATACGGGCGGAATTTGCCTTGCTTGGTGGGTTTTCTGGAGTCAATGAACGCGCCCCAAATGGGGTCGTTGATGGCGTCCCAAAGCCGTGCCACCAAAATTAGAACCACGATCTTGGCAGGCTGAATGTGCAGCACATCGGTGTAAAACTTGTTTTGAAATGCACCGATCAGTGAGAAGGTCAATAGGCCGCCCATATCGCCCATGGCGTAGCCGATCTTGTCCTTAAACTTTATGCCGTGTGTTAAACTCTTTTCGCTCATAAAAATCCCCCTTCATTTGTGAAAAGATATTGAATTAAAACCAATTTCAAGTCCGTGGGCAGCGCACAAAAATATAGCGCGTTTTCCCCTGCCGGCAGGGTACGCAAACGGGAAGTGCAAATCAGCGTGTTGTTTGCTAAGGAAATGGATCGTATATATGTTCCTTTCCATATAAATGAACACGGTTCATTATGTGACTATCATACAATGCACGCCCCCGGTTGTCAACAAAAACAGGGGATCCTGCATTGACATTCCCGGTGGGTTCGGGTAAAATAAAAGCACAGACGGTTGTTGCCGCTCAAAAAGAGAAATCTGTTCCCATTCCGAACACAGTCATCCAGCCCTTGTATAAGTCTATGCAGGGGCGATTTTGGTTTTTAGGCAAGGAGGAGTTATGCGAGAAAACATAAAGTATATGCTGAAAAACTGGATCGCCTGGGACAAAAAAAGTCTGCTGTACTTTTTTATTCGTGTGCCGGCACTGGTATTCCAGCCCATTGTTACCGCCTATATACCCAAGGCGATGATTGACTGCATCGAAAAGGGCGTTACCACCCGGCAACTGATTTTGGTGGTGGCGCTGCTGAGCCTGCTGCTGACCATTACCATTTGGCTGGATCCGTTTATGAAGGAGCTGATCCTGGGCGGTGCCCGGATCGTGCGCATGCGCTATGCGGTGGCTGCGTTTGAAAAAAATCTCAGTACCGACTATGCCAATATAGAAAATTTGGAAATGCGCGAGAAACAAAAGCGCGCAGAGGTTTTTTATAACGGACGGTATGCAGGCGGTTCAAACTTTATAAGCACGCTGAATTTGTTTTTCGTTGCGGTGGTGGGTGTTGTTGCGTCCGGCGTACTCATCTACAAAATCAATATTTGGATGATTTTGCTGATTATTGCCACCTGCGGCGCCCAGTTTTGTTTGCAAAGAGCGCTGACGAAGAAACAGCGGCAAAACTTGGATCAACGCACGGAGCCTGCGGCGAAGTTCGATTATTTTTATAAGCTGTGCAAGGATGGCACGGCGGCAAAGGATATTCAGCTTTACAATATGGGCGATTATTTTATTCGGGCGCTTGCCGCCTCCCTTTGCAGGATTGAAAAAATCTATGCCCGGTACACCCACACCTGCGTAGCATTTAATGGCATTACCGCTTTGCTCAGCGCCGTGCGCCAGGCCATTGCCTATATTTACCTTGCGTATTTGACCGGCAAGGGTGCGCTCAGTGTGTCCGATTTTATCTTCTATTTCGGCATCATTACCGGCTTTTCCAACTGGGTGCTCCATTTGGGCTTTGCGGTCAATCAGATTGAGATGTGCTGCAAGGAGTGCCAGGCATACAGGGAGTATATTGCGTTTGAGGATCATGCAGAGGAGGGAGAGCGGCTGACCTCCAAATCCGTTGATCGGGTGGTGTTTGAGCATGTGTCCTTTCAGTACCCCTCTGCCGACGCACCTACGCTGAAGCATATTGACCTTACATTCAAAAATGGCGAAAAGATTGCCATTGTCGGGGAGAACGGCGCAGGCAAAACCACGCTGATCAAGCTGCTGTGCGGCCTGTATGCGCCCACCGGCGGTCGCATTCTGCTAAACGGCAAAGATATCGCTACCATTGCAAAAACCAGCTATTTCGATTTGTTTTCGGCCATTTTTCAGGACTATTATTTCTTGCCCATGACCATTCAGCAAAACATAACGGCAAGCCTTGACTATGATCGGGAAAAATTTGACCTGGCGTTGCAGAAAGCGGAAATGTATGACAAGGTGTATGCCTTGCCAAAGGGCGCAGATACGCTGATGGACAGAAATGTGTATAAGGACGCTGTGGATTTTTCCGGCGGCGAAAAGCAAAAGCTGCTGCTTGCCAAGGCCATGTACAAGGATGCGCCGATTTTGATTTTGGACGAGCCAACAGCGGCGCTGGACCCCATTGCCGAAAACCAGTTGTACTTAAAATACAGCGAACTGACCGACGGCAAACTCTCTTTCTTTATTTCCCACCGGCTGTCTTCCACCCGTTTTTGCGACCGGATTTTGTTTGTGTCCGGCGGCCAAATCACCGAGATGGGCACCCATGAGGAGCTGATGGCCAAAAAAGGCGCATATTACAAAATGTTTCAGGTGCAAAGCTACTATTACAGAGAACAGGGGGTGGCTGTGCATGCATAACTTTAAGATGATATGCAAGATGTATCGGGAGATTGCCGGCCTGGACAAAGGTATTTTGCCTGTGGATTTCTTCTGCGCGATTTTGACCGGCGCCAAGCCCTTTGTGAACATTTGGTTCACTGCCAAGATCATCGGTATGATGACCGCCGGTGCGGACTTTAAGGGGCTTTTGGCCTATATTCTTGCGGCTGTGGCGCTTAATTTTGTGCTGGATTACGCAGGCGGGTTTTTATCTGACCTATACGATGTAAAATCCGATCTGCTGTTTAGCAGAGAAAATTTCAAAATGGCGGAAAAGCTGTTTCGTATGGATTATGAAAAGCTGGAGGACAACACATTCAGAAAGACGATCCATAAGCACGAGGAGGCGGGCGCCAGCCGGTGGGCGCGGTTTTCGTACTTTATGTGGACCAGCCAGGTGTTTGTTAAGGGCGTGTTTACGGTGGCGGTGTCTGTGGTGATGATCCTGCCGCTTTTGAAAATCGGCTTTACCAAAACCGGCAATTCATTTTTTGAAAGGCCCGTCTTTCTGATCCTACTGATTGCCACTCTGATTGTTATGGCGGCGGTTATGGCGTTGATTGCCGTGCGGATGAACAAGTCGTACCTGGCTGCAAACGAGGCGTATGCCACGCTGGATCGTCTGTTCTATTCCCTGATTGACCTGTTTGCCGATTACAAAACCGGTAAGGAGATACGCCTATACAAAGAGCAGCACTTGATCGGCAAGATCGCAACGGAAAAGATTCTTACCGACGGCGAAAAAACGCTGAAGCAAATTTCTATGCGCACCGCAAAAACCAGTTCCATCGTTGCGGTGATGGGTGCCTTTGTTGCGTTTGGCGTGTATGTTTTTATCGGGGTCAAGGGCAATTTGGGGCTGTTTGACATTGGTGCGCTGGTGATGTACTGCGGCGCTTTTATGCAGATCGTAAACGGTGTTATGCTCATCGCTAACACGCTGGGCAAGCTGGCGGAGATCTTGCCGCTGGCTCGGATTTATTTTGAGATCATAGAGTGCACAGACAGCAAGCAATACGGTACCCGGACTCTGGACGGTGACCGATTTGAGATCGAGTTCAAAAATGTGTCGTTCAAATATCCGGGCGCAAATCAATATGCCCTGGAGAATGTGAGCATTAAAATTGAGAACGGCAGCCATCTGGCCGTGGTGGGCAGGAACGGCAGCGGCAAAACCACCTTTATCAAGCTGATGTGCCGCCTGTATGATGTGACCGACGGCGAAATTCTCATCAACGGCGAAAACATTCAGGCATATACCAAGGAGAGTATGATCGCACTGTATTCCGTAGTGTTCCAGGATTTCAAAATCTTCTCTGTGCCCCTGAGAGATACGGTTTGTGCCGGTTCCGCTTTTGACCGGGACAAGCTGTATACCTGCCTTGAAAATGCCAACATTAAGGAGCGAGTAGAGCGCCTGCCGAATAAGGAAAACACTTATCTTTATCAGGATTTGAACAAGGGCGGCGTAGAGATCTCCGGCGGCGAGGCGCAAAAGCTGGCCCTTGCCAGAGCGCTCTATAAGGACGCGCCGGTGGTGGTGCTGGACGAACCTACGGCGGCGCTGGACCCGATTGCGGAGAACGAGATTTACAGCCGCTTCAATTCTTTTGTGCAAAGCAAAACGGCCATTTACATTTCGCATCGGCTGTCCAGCTGCGTCTTTTGCGATACCATCGCCGTGTTTGATCACGCAAGGCTGGTGGAAAGCGGTACGCACACAGCGCTTTTGGCTGCCGACGGCCAATATGCAGCGCTTTGGAATGCGCAGGCAAAGTATTATGTGTAGCTTGCAGCAGCACAACAATGCCGCTCCCGGCGAAAACGAAATAATGAAGGAAAAAGCAAAAAAACAGACATCCGTGTGGAGGTCTGCTTTTTTCTTGCAAAATGCGGCAGCGGTTTTGTCTTTAAAGATCCGGCAATTCGATCGGGTCTCTTTTGCCGTCATCCCCGCCGGTGCCACCGGATGTTGTGATGACATCTTCAAGGTGAAAAACATTCAATTCTGTTTGCGGCTTGAGATATTTTTCCTTCATATCCGTTCCTCCTTTCGCTTTGCAATTGCGTATATCTATCTTAAATTCAATATAGCAGAATTGCAAAAGGAAAACAAGATCGCTACGCAAGTAATATTCAAAATATGCTTATAAAAAGGCTTTCTTCTGCAGAGGATTTGTTGACATCCGTCCAAAAATGTGATTTGATATACACAGAGCGCTTTTGTATTGTAAAGACAGTCGGGGCGCGCACAAAACAGCGTCAGATTGCAAAATGACATTTTGCGACAATGTTATGCTTTTGACGGCAGGAGGAGATTTTTATGAATAGAAAGAATGTAGGTATAGCTTTCGGCGCGCTTTGTGGGCTGGCAGCTTTAACTGCAACGGCAGCGGAAATATTCTATGATATTTCAATCAACACGAAATCACCTATCCATATGAGCAAACTCAACAACTTGGTTCAAAAAGCCACGAATACTGCCGGCAATGAAGAGGAAGCAAGTGCAAAATACAGCGGTATGACAGGCACGCCGGAAATCAAAGAATGGTATGCTACACACGGCGAGGATGTGTATATTCTGTCTGATTCGCTGCGCCTGCACGGAAAACGGTTCAAAAATACCGGCACAAAATATGTTCTCGTATGCCACGGCTACACAAGCAAGGCCAAGCATATGGCCGGCTTTGTTCATAAATTCTATACGCTTGGTTATAATGTTTTGGCAGTAGATGCAAGAGCCCACGGCGACAGCGAGGGAACAAAAATCGGTATGGGCTGGCCGGAGCGTATGGATATTATAAAGTGGATAAACCGGATCCTTTCATGGGAGCCGAACGCCCGGATCGTTCTGCACGGTGTATCCATGGGGGCGGCAACGGTTTTGATGGCGTCAGGTGAAGATTTACCCGGAAATGTGAAGGCTGTTATTGCAGATTGCGGCTACACGTCGGAATGGGATGAGTTCCAACGGGAGGCGGATACCCTGCATATTCCGTGGTTCCCTGTGCTCAACGCTACATCGGTGTTGTCCAAGGTGCGTGACGGGTATGATTTTAAGCAGGCCAGCGCCCTTGCGCAGGTGAAAAAGAGCCGCATACCAACGCTGTTTATTCACGGCTCGTCGGATGAGCTTGTGCCGTACAGCATGCTGGGCGAATTGTATGCGGCTGCAGCCTGCGAAAAAGAAGAACTTACCGTAGAAGGCGCTGGCCATGCGCTCTCGTCTTCTGTTGCGCCCACGCTGTATTGGCGTACAGTCGAGGATTTTATCGCAAAGTATTTAGATCGGTAAGCTAAATTTATTTGCCATTTATGCGGCAATGTGTAAATATAAACGCCCGGGAGAAGCGGTTCGTTATGAAGGGTGCGCCGGCGTTTGGCGCTAGGATCGTCGCCGATTTGACAGGTGAATAGGACTCTACGCTGCGGCGCACCAAACGGTGCGCCGCTTTTGCATTTTGTGTGCCAATGCCGTGTTGTAATAGGCAGTCGGGTGTGGTTGTTTGTGCCGGTGGGCATTTTGATTTTGTTGGTGCTGACGAATGATCTGCACCAGCGGTTTTTTGCTTTTCAAAAGGATTTTGTAAACAGTGCATCCAACTATCGTTTCCTAAAACCTATACATTCTGAAAAGCTGCTGAAAGCAACACCCCTTTGTCTGCTTTGTTCTGTACAAATATAGGTATGCTTTTGGGTAACTGCTGTTTTGCTTCCTCATCAAAGTGATCGCTATGCAAATGAGTAATCATAACAGCACCAGCTTTTGTCATTTCAGAAATAGAGATAGGAGAAGTATGGAGAGGTTTTTTTCAGTACTTTCTAAGTAGGCTTGGAAAGGGTGGGTATGTTCCCTTGTCAGCAAAAATAGGATCAATCAAAATCTTTTTTATTAAATTCATTATGATGCTCCTATAAATCAAGGCTAATCAGATTTTGATTAGCCTTGATTTAGTTAATATTATTTATGCCTATAGTTATAATTAATTTTCTATAAGCTTAAATTCCAAACCCTTGGAGGAAGCAAACTTTGCTGCTTCAGAGCCTTTTTCTCCATAAATGGTAGGTCTTGCATAAGCATCAAATGATCCCTCGCCAAATATATTACTGTCTATATCTGTTACATTTGCAGGAATAATCAGTTCATTTATTGACGGAGAAGCGCTAAATGAATATTCAGGTATAAAATTTATACCTTTTCCGATTGTAACCTTTTCAAGTTTTTCACAATGCTCCAGCACAAAACATCCTGTTATTTTAGTTACACTGTCAGGGAATACAAACTCTTCAAGATTATCCATATAAGAAAATGCTCCAGCCCCAATTTCGGTTATAGTATTTGGCAAGTGTATTGTTGTAAAGCCTGTATGCGAAAAAGCACTATCCTCTATTGTATTAATATTTTCCCCCCACTCAATACCTGATAAGTTAGTGCATCCTAGAAACATAGAATCAGGTACAGCGGTCATTGATTTTCCAAGCACAACATTTTTTAGACTTTCACAATCTGAAAAAGCATATGAACCTATTTCTACTACGGTATCAGGAATTTCCAACGAAGTTATATTTGTATGTGAAAAAGCCATAGAACCTATAGTTACGATATTATTTCCAAAAGTAATTGAATCTATATTTTTACATTTATAGAATGCATTACCTGATACTTGATATAAATTATCAGGTAAAACCAAAGATGAAATTGAGTAGCCTGGTGTCGTAAATGCTTCACCTGGTCCTCCAAACGCCCTATTCGAAATTGAACGAACAGGAAGATTATCTAATGTTTCAGGAATTACTAATTCTCCTGTCAAATCTTCTTTCACGCTACCTGTAATTTCTACATAAGTTTCATATACATCATATGTAAATATATCATTTTGTGATGGGTATTGCAATGTTTCTTTACCTATCGGATTATAGTCTTCTTGAACTTCAGTATTATTTTCTGTTGAAAATTCTGTTGCTGTTGTTTGACATTCATAATCATCATAGCTTTGATTGTTATTATCAAATGAATTATCATTTCTATTACCCGAATTAGAAATAGCAACTATTACAACAATTAATAATATAGTACATACTGCAACAATCGGAATAATGATTTTCTTTTTTGATTTTTTATGTACTGTATTATCTGTCGAAACAGGCTCACCGCATTTCATACAGAAGCTGTCATTGTTGCTTAATTCATTACCGCATTTTTTACATTTCATATTTATATTCTCCTCTTTAAATACAACCTTCTAAAACATCATTAGGGCTGAGATTTTCTAATAAAGTTCTTAATTCATCTTCATTAATGATTTGACCATCCGCTTTTTCAAATAGACTTTTTTCATTGACCTGATCGTAACCGGAATATTTTGCAATGATATTATCATTATTATCATAATAGATTTCTTGCAAGCCACACTCAAGACTCAAAGCCATACTGGTTTTAAAAATAATATCACCATCAGGTGCGTATAAAATTTGCCAACCATCATTTTGTCTGGTATAAACAATACTATATGATCCTAATATTTCAGGTTCTTCACTGAACAAATCACTATATTTACAGCTATAAAAATATATAATCTCATGAGCAGAACCATTTGAAAAGTCATAATTATCCATGTCGTCAAGTTTGTCTTCATCATCTGAAAGAAATTGAACCCAACAAACACCATCGTCCTCATCCTCTTCGTGATACATATACTTCACATCGAAATCAGGCATAAAATTATAAAGATAGATTTTTTCATACGAATTTTCCTCTATATATTTAATAAATCTTGTAATAATATAAATTGATTTCCGTTTCATTTCCCGAATTGTCATATGAAAATAAATCGGACAAATCAGTTCTTACAATCAAACCACTATAAGAGGACGAGCTTATAGTTTCATTATTTGTATCTATCATAATTCTTTTTGAATTAAAATCTGATATATTTAATGTAATACCGCAAATATCAAACTCTATACTATTTTGGTTGAACAAAGCGGGTACAAATAAACCTTCGTTGAAAACACTATATGCTTCTGCATTTTCATCAAAATCAACAGTAAATGCTTTATTTTGCGACAGATCTTTTGAATCAAAAACTTCAACATTTAAGCCATAAAAATTATTGTTTTCGTCATAGTTATTTGTAATAGCGGCAACACAATTTTCATTAACAGCTAAATTCATACTGCCATCATTTATTTTCCATACTTCTTTTTCACTGCCATCAATTTTACATCTGCAATAAAAGGATGTATTTGACTCAAAGCCATCAGCTCTCAAAACAAAATACAGATAACCATTTGACACATAAATATTATATATTTCATCATCACGAGCGTTAGCAAATCCTTGTCCGCCGTTTAAAATATGAATTATATTATTACAACTCAAGTCACCTTTCGACAATGTATATTTATTATTTGAATCCTGATTTAAAACAAATATTTCATCATCATAAAAGAAAAAGTTCAAATTGTCTTCAGATTGATATATTCTTTTTACATCATCGGAATCATCACAATTTATTTTATAAATTTCAGAGTTAACAGATACATAGATATAATTCTTGTATACTTGAATAAACAATTCATCACCCACAACATCATTGGGGAATTTATAAAAAACTTTTCCGTATTCCCAATAACTTCCCTGTTCTTCATAAGCATCACCGATTTTAAATAGTTTATTTTCTCCGCACGATTTTACAAACTCAGATGCAGTTAGCTCATAAATTGAATAACTGTATTGATCAAAAAAATAATATTTTCCATTCTCAGCTTTTATGGGATAATAAGAAGACATGTTTCCGCTCATAATTAACTGATTAGACTTATACATTGATAAATAGTCTTCATCGCTATCAGTGCTGTTTTTCATTTGAATATTGCTTGATGTAAGGTTTTCTTTATTCACGCTGTTTTGGTCGATATTACCCTTTGCACTACAAGCAGAAAAAACAAATACAATTATCCCACATAAAAATATTGATATAAATTTTTTCATTGGACATACCTCCTCACTATTCATTAATAGGAGTAAAAATCGTTATAACAATTCTTACAAACTGTTTCACTTTGGTCAAACCAAGTAATTTTATATTCTTTACCAATAAAAGTTTTATCACATTCTTCGCAAGTATGAATATTCGCTACGATTGCTATGACAGCAACAATAACTGCTAATACTACACCAATAAAAATTCCTGTTTTCTTATTTTTCATTTGATTTTCTCCTTATTCAAAATATATTGATACATCTTGTGTTGTATTATTAAAAGCATCTTCCGCTATACTAACAGTGTCCCATTCCTCTTGTGTGCCTGAATAATGAATAGATTTCAAACTATCGCAAAAACCAAAAGCGCTATCACCAATTTCAACTATATTACTGGATAAATAAATATCAGTCAGATTATCGCAAGACCAAAATTCATATGAACCAATACTTTCAACGCTGTTAGGAATCATTATTTTTGTTATACTGTCAAATCCTTCAAAGACACGATTTCCTACTCTTGTAATGCTTTCGGAAATATACACCTGTTCAATTGATTCTCTATAGTAGTACCAAGGTATATCTCCTGATTCATCGTAATATGAATAATCCTTGATTTCACCATTGCCAACAAACTCTATAGCATTGATTTCCGAATAATAATTCCAGACAACATTTTCACCATAAGCACCACAATAACCACTATCGGAAATTGAATACTGTGAATACGGAGATGTTTCTGTTATTGAATTTTCTATTTCATCGTAAGCGGATTTTGCATGTGTTCCGCCAACACTTACGGCTCTTTGATTAGTTACAACTGTTGCGATACCGGCTGAAACTCCTGCAGTAAGAACAACAGCTAAAACAGTACAAAGAACCTTTTTCCATACTGAGTTTTTCATTTTTTCCTCCATTGGTTTTATTTTTATTGTCTTTTTGGTTATAATATAAACGTGTTATAATCTTAAATGTATTCCTTTTTCATCCATAATTATTTCTCCTTTCAAACGAAAATAGATATGCTATATAGTAATGTGAATTTATTGGGTTTTGCTTATTCACATAATGTCAATATCCAATCATATTAATATTACATTAACAGTTTCCGTAATTCTATATGCCATCAGCGTACTATTTGAAATTTTCGTAGAACTATTACTTCTACGAAAAACCAATTAAAGTTATGTTAACTTGACCTAATATGAATTGCAAGTAAAAAAGCGATCTGTTATTACAGATCGCTTTATCTTTTTGATGGCCACCTTTGCATTATTGATGGATAAACAATATAAAAGGGCAAATTTAAAAGAGAGGGTTTAAAATTTTATTACTTTAAGCCCTCTATATTTTTTGAAATGTCTCTCAAATTTTTTGCTCATTTCAATTCGTGTTACGATTTTGATTTGAGCGATGTCTCTCAAAAGTCTCAGTCATAAATGCCCTAAATCGCACTAAAATGACTTTGGAATTTTGAAATTTGCGGTCTCTTAAAATCTCTTAGAATTTTATTTTTGCTTCGCATAGCAAATTCGTATGAGGAATTACGAACCTTATCTGTGATTTTATTCTACCACGAATAAGCTGGTTTGTGTAAAAATAATTATTGTCTCATTAATAGGAAAAATCCGATAGAAAATCGGAACTGTTTTGTAAAACTTATAAATTTTAATTCCCCCGAATTCGGAGGAATTAACAGATAAAAGCTTCTTACATTCGAATCACTTGAAGTTTTCAAGTAGTTCAAATGTGACGATATCATGTTGTTTTTTAAGAAAATTTTTTCGATAACTGGAATTTTCAAATGTTTGAATTCATTATTTTTCAGATTATAGTGCTGTCCCTTTTGTGGGAATATAAAACCGGTTTATATCAACTCCTTCGTGTTGTAAAAGTTGCAGCTTCATTTCAATGCCACCAGCGAACCCGGTAAGATTGCCGTTTGCCCCAACAACTCTGTGACAGGGGATAATGATGGAGATCGGATTGTGCCCTACTGCTCCGCCAACAGCTTGGGCAGACATTCTTTCAATTCCTCGTTGCTTGGCGATTTTTTGAGCAAGCTCTCCGTATGTGATTACTTTCCCATAAGGAATTTCTGTCAGCATTTTCCACACAGATTGGCGAAACTCTCCGCCAATAGGAGCTAATGGAAGCTCCGAAATTTGAGGCTTTTTCCCTTCAAAATATCTGTTCAACCAATCTTTCGTGATAGCAAATATATTCAAATTGTCATTTGGCAATATTTCATTTGGCACAGTGTCACCAAAGTACCTTTGACCATCTGTCCATAAACCAACTAAGCTTTCACCATCACTTCCAAGCGTGATTTCCCCAATTACCGATTCAATAGTTGTTTTATAGTATGGCTTCTCCTTAATGCTTATCATATATTTTTCACCACCAAATCCCAATTTATTTGAATTGTACCATTTCCTATTCAAAATCACAATTTCAAAAATAGAATTATTTATCAAAACTTATTAAATTAAAGCAAATTTATATAATCTCTTCTGCCATAAATAAAACGCATAATATAAATTATTTGTTTTTCTTCATCGACACGATAAAACATTATATAATTTTTTATAACTGCTTTTCTGTATTCTTACTTTTCAGTCTATCATTATCACAAAGTGCATACATCAAAGAATTCGACGAAATATTATCATAACATTGGATATATATTGTAAAATATCTGCTAAATCTTTTTTCGCCGGTTGAGTTATTACAAGATTATAATTCATATTGTTTTCTTAAATCAGAAAGTGCTTTTCTTGCATTTCTGACTTGTCCTTTGCTTATTGCTTCCTCGGCTTCAGTCAACTTTTTCTCTACATCATGAATAAACATATTTTTCTCGTATGTTTCCATACTCATAACAACCATATCACCATAACCGTTTTTAGTTATAAAAACAGGTTCATTACTGCTATGGCACATAGCGGATATTTCACTCGTGTTTTTTAAATCTCTGATTGGAATAATCTGTGGCATAAAATCAGCTCCTTTATATTGTACCTTAATTATACCATAATTATCCCACGGTCTCGAGGACTTATTCAAACAAATAAACATCTATCTTTAAAGTTTTATTACTTTAAGCCCTCTTTATTTTTTGAATGTCTCTCAAATTTTTTGCTCATTTCAATTTGTGTTACGATTTTGATTTGAGCGATGTCTCCAACAAGGATTTAGGCAAAGAAAAAGCCTCGGAACACAAATGTTCCGAGGTAATGGCAGATTATATCAACCTGTCAAGTCACGGTAGTATTTGCTTCGCAAATCTCCACCTTAAAGACTTGACAGAACGATGTTACGGGTTTAATTGCATTATAAACCCGTAATAAGAACATCACCCATTTGCAAAATCACAGATTTTGAATGGGGCCTGATAACCTTGTTACTCAGCTTTGCCTCGTAATAAGGATTCGAACCTTAAATGACGGAGTCAGAGCCTCGCAATCTTTTTTCAAAACCGCCTATTTAAGCCATTTTTCAGACTTTGCGTCTCTCGAAAATCTCTCAGAATTTTATTTTTGCTTCGCATAGCAAATTCGTATGAGAAATTGCGAACCTTACACTGAGGTGTCTAAAAAACTCTAAATCCTCATTATTATTTACAGTAGGGTAGTGTATCATTTGATGACAAAGAATATAAAAGGTCATTATTCAATCGTATTCAATCAAATGCAGGTCTTATATATTCTATTGCTTCCTGTTATATACATTCATAGATAACATTTGATATGTCGTCATTTATACAGATAGATTTATGCCGTATTTCGGGCGGACAAATCGCTTGTCCGTTGTTAACACAAGCATATGTGGCAGTGGGATTTTTCGCCGTCATCTGCCAAAACGGATATTTGATAATAACCGGCGTGTTATAGCCGACGCCTAATTCAAGAAAAAGGATTTTTCCGCCTGCTCGGGTACGAAGAAAGTTTTCGTACCGTTCTGCCGCACGATGCCAGCCCTCATCCTCAACGAATTTGTCGTCACTTCGCAAGTTCATTGTAAGCGGTTTTCCGCAATGCGGACAGACCGGCAAAAGTTCTGTCGGAATTTTCATATCCTTTTGCCGGTTGAGCATTTCAAGAACAATAGCCTCATTGTCAAAAGTTTCCCGGCAGCACGGCTCACTGCACTGAAACAGACCGTAATCGCCCTGCGTGTAGAAAAGTCGCTTTTTATCAAAGCCTGCCTTTTGAAAGCAATGGTCAACATTTGTTGTGATTACAAAATAGTCCTTATCTGCCACGAGTTTCAGCAATTCCTCATAAATCGGCTTTGGTGCATCTTGATAGCGATTCACAAAAATGTATCTGCTCCAATATGCCCAATATTCCTCCAGGGTTTGATAAGGATAAAATCCGCCCGAATACATATCCTCAAACCCGTATTTTTGGCGAAAATCAGAAAAATATTTTTCAAACCTCTCTCCGCTGTAAGTGAAGCCTGCCGAAGTAGAAAGCCCTGCGCCTGCACCGATTACAACAGCGTCAGCCGTGCGGATTTTTTCTTTTAATTTTTCTATATTATCCGAGATATTCTCGGTAGATTTCGTAGTCTGAATTCTTGAAAACATTAAATACCACCTTGATTTTACTGTTTGTCAGCCTTTTGTATTCGCCGACTGTTTCGATTGCGATTTTTGCCCCTTTGTCGTTTGGAAAATGGAATTCGCCTGTGGATATGCAACAAAACGCAATGCTGTTTAGCTTGTATTCGTTTGCAAGTGCCAAGCAAGAACGATAGCAAGAACGCAGTAATTCACAGTCCTTTTCTGTCAATTTGCCTGTAACAATAGGTCCGACCGTGTGCAAAATATATTTGCAAGGAAGATTATACGCAGGTGTGATTTTCGCCTTTCCGGTTTCTTCGTCTTTGCCTTGCTTTTGCATCATTTCGGCGCATTTCAAGCGAAGCTGAACGCCTGAAAATGTGTGAATGGCATTGTCTATGCAACCGTGGTTCGGGCAAAAACAACCGAGCATTTGGCTGTTTGCCGCATTGACGATTGCATCACATTTCAGCGTTGTAATATCACCCTGCCATAAATAAATGTCAGGCTTAATCGGCTCTAAATCGTCAATGCTTGTTATGCCTTTTTGAGCGATTTCCTCTTGCAAATATTCATCCTGCACCATAAGAAAATCATCGCTTATCGGCAAAGGCAAACGAACATTGAATAACGCACGAAGCAACTTTTTCTGTTCGGCTTTTTCTTTCGGAATGGATATATCTGCGTATTCGGGTCGCTCGTTCAATAATTCTGTTATTAAATATTCTCTTTTTTTATCTTGTTCCATAAACTTACCCTCTTTTGATAACAGCATTTTCGGGACAAATATTAAAACATCATTTATGTCAATATCGCACACTCCTCATTACAAACAGCAGAACGGGACTGTCGTTTGACAGCCCCGATACAATATTAAGCGTAGAAAAATCCTGCCGTCATATCAAGATAATTCTGACCGCTGTACTGCGGATACTGCTTATCGACCTCCGCCTTGAAGTCGTCAGCGTTCTGAGTACCTACGGCAATCTTCTTGAGGTTTTCCAGATAGTCGATCTTTGTCTGTGCATCCTTTAAATCCTCTGGGGTATAGTGCGAGGTGAGAATCAAGTCATAGCCCTTTTCAATGTAGCTATGAAGCTCCGCAATCATTGCATCGGCGTGATCTGCACCCGCAACAATAGAATGGCAATCGTGACCAAGCATATGAGTGTAAACAGCATTGATTTCAGGTATTTCAACATCAAACGCTTCTGCGGTCTGCTTGATTACAAAATCAATTCCACCGATATTCACTCTACCTTCATCGAGCACATTGGTAATTTGGTGAACAGAAGCATCGAAAATCTCTCCGAAAGTATTTGTAAACTTGGTAATCAATGCTTTACCGCCACCGTTTTCGGAATAATCCTTTGCGTTTTGTGTCGCATATTTCGGAGTTTCAGGCAAAAAAGTAGCGCCTGCACCGTGATAAGAGATGAGCACACCCTCGACTTGAACATCGTTCAGATATTCCGTAAGTTCTTTAATGTTGTCGAAGAAACAAGGGGACTCGATAATAACGGCTTTGCCGTTTTTCTCAACGATAAATACCTCGTCGCTGATGAAATCATTGGTCTTGTAGGCGTGCAGCTTAATTGTACCGAAATCGTAAATATTCATCTCGCCTTTTTCGAGTTTTACGGTTGAAAATGTGTTCTTGTTCATAAGTATAAGCCTCCTAAAGTAGTATTTTTGCTTTGAGTTACGAATCGGCCGTTCTTCGTAACTCTTGACTTCATTATATTTGGCATGGTATCACTTGTAAAGTAAGCACAATATTGTGCCGTAGTTACCAAAAGGAAACTAATGAACGGTTACCTAATGGAAACGAATGCGTAAACACAAGGCTTTTCGCAATTTTTTAATTTGAAAAAATTCTTTCGCTTGACGAAAATAATTTCTGTATGGTATATTAAATCTGTAAGCAACCAAAAGATACTATTGCGGAGGTAGAATATGAACGAGAAAGCAAAAGAACTTCCGGCTTGCCCTGTGGAAACCACCTTGACATTGATCGGCGACAAATGGAAGGTGCTGATATTAAGAGATTTGATGCCGGGAACAAAGCGTTTTGGCGAACTGAAAAAGTCCATCGGCACGGTGTCGCAAAAGGTGTTGACCGCACAGCTTCGTGATATGGAAGCAAACGGGCTTGTGCATAGAGAGGTATATGCCGAAGTTCCGCCGAGAGTGGAATATTCCCTGACAGAATTGGGTCAAAGCCTCAAACCGATACTTGACGCTATGCAGATTTGGGGCGAAGATTACAAAAACAGCGTAACCGGAAATTAAAACTTTTGTGTGACAACAAAATGACAAAATAAATAGGAGGACTTGGGCGATTTGTTGCCTCAAGTCCTCTTTTTGATGTTGATGTATAGTGGTATTAAACTTATCTTTGAAAATTCTCTCAGAATTTTATTTTTGCTTAGAACAGCAAATTCGTATGAGAAATTGCGAACCTTACAATGAGGTGTCGTTTGAAACGCAAAGTCTACTGCTTTAGTTTTTTATTTCGCAATCAGCGTTTTATTGTTTAAGACAATGATGACTCAATTAATTCAACGATTCTATTATATTTAGAATTTTCTATTTTATAATAAACAGGATTTCCTTTATGACAGATATCAAAATAAAAATAATCTTTTGTTAGTGTAATATCCAAAGAATTTTTATCGAGATTTAATGCCTGACCATCTGCAAAAATGAGTCTCAATTTATATTCTCCATCATCAGACATAAGTGATTTTTTACTTTCTAATCCCTTATCATAATCACTTAAATAACTGCTAATATCATCAATTTTATTTTCATTACATTTTTTAATGGTGTTTACTATCGAAGTAATTACTTCCTTGTCTGTTATAGTGCCTTTCAATAAAGGGCGAATGTCCCGATCCGTAATATTTTCTTCTTCCGGCAATTCAATCGTATAATCATAGAATTCATCTTGCCAAATCTCAATACCGATAATTTCATTGTCGCCTTTCGCTGTGTATAAATTTAATAAATCTTCGATCGTATAGTCGGTAGTTAAACCATTCAAGTAGAATATATAATATTCATTATTGGTCTGAACTATAATTAAATGATCACTTTTGGCATATTTATAAACCAACGCTTTATAAAATTTATTGTTTTCAGCTTCTTCAACAGTCATTGGTACATAATTTGACAAGTCATTCGTAAGATTAAAATAATCAAGCGTACATACTAAATCGCCTATTTCTGATTGCTTTAATTCAATAGTATTATTCTTATCCGCTTTCGCATCTCCAAAATAATACTGCGAATAAATCTTATTATCAATAATAATTTTTTGCGGATATTTAGTGTTTTCAATTTTAATTTTTATAGTCCTATTATCAGTAGAAAAGCCTTTATTATTTGTTGATGAATGATGTGTAGATTCAATAGCATCAGAAGAATTATTATTTAAGTATTTAATTGTTGATATTGAGGTGACAAGTATCATAAAACAAGCAGCAAATGATAAATAAGCAACTTTCTTTTTTCTTTGAATTTGATTATGTTTTGAAATTTCTGATTTAACACCCGCTAATGTTTTTTTATACAAATCATCCGGTAATTTTAATTGATTATTATATTCGGTATAATTCATAATACACTACTCCTTTTCAAGATAGGTTTTCATTTTGCTTTTCGCTCGTAACAAATGAGACTTTACGGTGTTCTCATTGCTTTTTATTATTTTTGCTATATTTTTTATTGGAATTTGTTCATAATAATACAGATAAATTACAAGTCTTTGATTTGCGGTTAATTTTTTCATCGCTTCTTCTAAATCCAAATGATTAGTTGTTGCTTTTTCGAATTTATTATCCACAATTTTAATTGTATCATCTAATTCCAAATTTTGACGGGATTTTGAACGAAGAACATTTTTACTCAAATTTGCTGTTACTGTAAGAATCCAAGCTTTTTCATGATTGTCATCGTTGAATGTTTTATTAGAAATAAAATACTTAATAAACACCTCTTGAACAATGTCCTCAGCATCATCTTTATTCAAAAGAAAATTGTATGCTGTTCTAAAAATCATACCGGCATACTTTTGATATAAATCATCAAAACGCTGATTGTCAAATTCAATTATGGACATATAATTCATCACCTCCTATAAATGAAACACATATTGACTAAAAAAAGTTGCAAAATTTTTTATATGTATACTGCAAGTTTTTAGTATGGTTATGTGTTTACATTATAAACGCAATTAATTACAAAATAGTTATATGAAATTTGGAGGAATGCAAATGAAAACTATTAAAATTATATTAACTTGACCTAATGTGAATTGCAAGTAAAAAGCGATCTGATTATTACAGATCGCTTTGGCTTTTTGATGGATAAACAATATAAAAGGCAGAAAATAAGAAAGGCACCGTGAAAAATCACGGTGCCAAAAGAATTGATATTCTTTTTAGTGTAAGACTATGAATTAATCATCACACCAACCATAACAAAACCATTCTAAATCAGCGACATTGTCAATATAGTCTTTGTTGTGCTTTTTAGACTTTGCTATATTTGCCTGATTTGCTTTGTAGGCTTTGTTGTTTGGATTGTGTTGGTTAGCATAATCATCCAACTGCTTTTGTGTATGCGTTTTCGATGATACACCTTTTTTCTTATTTGCCATAGTCTGCTCCTTTCTCCGTAGAACGAAGTGAAAACACACAACATAATAATGCATTAGAATAACCGCTCACCGAGGAGCTTTTTTAAGTCCTTTGGGGGTAATTAATACGAACAATAAATAATAAACACCATTCAATGCAACTATTACTATCTACGGTTGTCGGAGTAATTATCAAAAAAGTATGTTCGCTGATTTCTTGATAATTAACATACTCAATATATCACAAAATTCTAAAAATATCAATATTATAAACACAAGCAAAAATAGGGAAAATAAATAAAAAAAGAGCTGAATTTTCAGCTCTTTTTTGTGGCAGAGGTATAAGGATTCGAACCTTAAATGACGGAGTCAGAGGCTCGCAATCTTTTTTCAAAACCGCCTATTTAAGCCATTTTTCAGACTTTGCGTCTCTCAAAAATCTCTCAGAATTTCATTTTTGCTTTGCATTGCAAATTCGTATGAAGAATTGCGAACCTTACACAGAGGTGTATAAAGAAACTCTAAATTCGCATTATCTTTTACAGTAGGGTACTGCACCATTTGATGACGAAGAATATAAAAGGTCATTATTCAATCGGATTTAAGCTGAATGCAGGTCTCATATATTCTATTGAACTTCTGCTTAGACCGTATTGTGTGGAAATTTTTTCCCAATTGGAATTTACAATGCCGATAATCTCATTAGCGTATTCTATTGCTTCCTGTTCTTTAAGATTATAGTATGATACAGATTTAATGGCTAAATCAGCAGAAACTCGATTATCATTTGCATCAACATTTAATGATAATTCATCTCCAAACGGAACAGGATTTACATCATATAATGGCGACAACACCCATCCGGATTTGGTTAGAATAAATCCATGATTTCTTAAATGGTCATCAGTATTGTTAACAGCCATATTAAATACAATTCGTTTCCATAATTCAACAATATCTTGTTTAGGATTTGCTCCATATGATTTAAGAAATGAAACAATGTCTAAATAGCTGCTTCCGTCATCTGCACTTGCTCCGTCTGTTTTGCCGAGCATAGTCATTGCAGAAGAAAATATTTGTATTTATTCATCGGATTTAATTAATAATTCAGTATATAATAAAATATCTAAAACAATAAATTCAGTGCTAAATGAATTTATTAAAGAAATAATTGATCCAGCGATAATATTAAAACTAAAAAAAGAGTTAAAAATTAATTTGAATAAATTCTTAAAACAATTAATTAAATTTATTAAATTATAATTAGAAAGCCTATACAAATCTTTTTAGAAATGTATAGGCTTTTTTACTTAATTTTCATAAATCTGCAAAAAGCAGTCAGTTACTACTAATTATAGAGTTTTATTCATTATTCCCTCCTATCGCATAGTGATTCATATGAATTTATAACACTTTCATTATATAAAGTTGTTTCAACTCGCTAAAAAGTAACACTTTTTTTAAATAAAATTATAAAAATTCAAACTTTATCTTCACAAATATATTATTTATGTAGTATATTAAAAGGACGAAAAATTTTTATAGAATTAAAGTACCAATAAATGGAAAGAGGTACTGTTATGGAAATAAATTACAAGGATATTGGTGTATGAGTTAAACAAGAGCGAATCAATAAAAATATTACTCAAGAAAAACTTGCTGAACTTTCAGGTGTATCTGTTACCCACATGAGTAATATTGAAAATGCAAACACCAAACTGAGTTTACCTGTGCTTATAAATATTGCTAATGCATTAGATTGTGATTCAAGTATACTTTTATTTGAAAATTCTACTTCAAATTTAAATTCTTCTCTATTAATTATTTCAAATATATTATTAGACTGTACAAGTGATGAAAGAATCATTATAATAGATACTATACAAGCTCTTAAAAACTCTTTAAGAGAAAACAGAAAAGAGGTTTAGTTTGTGAACAGCATACAAAGGGAAATTTGTGAAAATCTTTGGAATGAATATGAACCACAACTCCGCAAAATCTGCAGAGTCAAATTAAGAAGCTGCCCAGATGAAGTTGATGATGTTATGTCAGAAGTGTCTTTAGCTTTATGCAAACAAATAGAAAAATTTGGCAAACCAGAAAAACCAAAACAATGGCTATATGCAACATTTAATAATATTATTAATTTAAAGTATCGGGAAATATATAAACAAAAGGAAAAACAAGAAAACATTGAAAACAAAGATTTCGAATTACCGTTTGAACAAAATGGTATAGAAGAAAAAATTGAAGAAATATATAACAACGAAATAAGAGATAAATTATCCACTTTTTTGTCCAATGATGAATGTATAATTATTAAGTACATATATTTTGACAGATTAAAAATGAAAGAAATTGCTGATATAATTGGTTCAACAGAATCAGCAGTAAAACAAAAACACTATCGAATTTGTAATAAATTAAGAAAGTTAGCAAAAAAATTTGAAAAGAATTATTGAAATTGCGTTCCCTTTTCAATTTACAGAACAACTTAAAATATAGAAAGGTGATATTATGGATAGATTAACACTTTTAGAAACATTAAAATCCAAATCAATGACCTTATCATTTGAAGATATTCAAGGAATTATGGATGAAGAACTTAATAAGAATCCGGAGGAAATGGATGCTGAACTGATAGACTTATGTGCGGATGTTCTAGATAATGCATATTTTGGTACTCAGGATGAAGTTATTACTTTAGAAAATAACAGCGAAGAAAATCAAGATAATGCCAAAACACATGCAAAAAGGATTAAATTCAGCAAAGTATTTTTAATTGCAGCTGTTTTCATTATAATTGCAAGTATCGCTATACCAGTAAGCGCGCGATATGTTCATAATGAAACATCTGATAAAATCGTTCAGTTTTTCAGTGACCATTTCAAAATGAATTTGCGTGAGGGTAATCAAAATGCAAATTATCATTCTAATGACAATGTTAATTTAATTAGTGAACTTGAAAATGCGGGATTTGATAAAATTATATTGCCTGCTGCTTTTTTGAATGACAACTATTCAAAAGAAGATATCAGAATTACAGAGAATGATTCTTCTTTATCAGCGGATGTCGATTTCAAACTTGATAATAATATGACAGGCTGTATTGGTATCACTAAATACAAAAGTGCTGATATAGGCGAAATGCTTGTAGGTCAGGGTGAAATTGGTAAACAATATGATTCTGCCAAGCAAATTACTATTAATGGAATGGATGTTCTTATATTTTCTTCAAGTGAACAAGCTTATATCTGCTATGTCGACAATGACATAGATTATTCAATAAGCGTTCTTAATTGTGATTTGGATAAAGGTGTTGAAATTGCCAAAACATTAGAATAATCAGGAGATTTATATGAAAAATAATTAATTTAATAATAACAGGATGCTTAATTTTCGCTTTACTAATCCCACAAGTGGCATTTGCAGCAGTAGGAGGAGAAGAAGCAGAATGGCAAGATATTGTCTTATCAGATGAGGAATTTGAAGAAATACTTTCTAATAATCCAGACAATCAAATTACGCCATTGTCTTCAGATTTAATTAATAGACATTCCATTGCAATACAGAAGAATGGAAATTGTTTAATAATTGCTGGAACAACTTATGGCTCATCAGAAGTTTCAAAATGTGGATTTACAAAAGTTTCAATACAACGAAGAAGTAACAGCAGTGCATCTTGGAGCAATTATCAAACATATTCTGATTTGTACAACAACAGTCATCAATATATTTTATCAAAAAGCATTTCTGTCCCAAGTGGATATCAATATCGTGTTACTTGCACACACTATGCTAAGAAAAATCTTGTTTCAACACAAAAAATCAATGGTACATCTAACATACTAACCTTTTAAATGTTAACTAAACTAAACAAGGACTCTTAATTATAGAGTCCTTGTTTTTTTCTGGGTATTTTTTGACCATTTCAAAAAGTTTTCAAAAAAGTGTTACTTCTTTGTTCATTATTGCAACTACACATATGGAAGCAATGTCCAACAAATAATTAAAAAGAACATTATCTTTCAGTCGATGTTAAAAATACAAATTAAATAATTCTGGTATTAAAATTTATCAACAAAGTGATTTTATAAAATGAAACACATTGTAATTTGCAGATTATATATTAGAACAGATAAAAGCAAAAATGCGTTACACATAATCATTGGTTTTAACAACCACATTTATGAAGATGATATGTTCCATAAAGCGCTTTTAAAACAAAATCTTCTTTACAATATTTTTAACATCGACAAATATATCTGTTCTTTTATAAATCTCATTTAACAACTATATTTCTAAATATTAAACCAACTATTGAATGTTTAAATATATAATAACGGAATTAAAATTAGAGTTTAGGAGGGATTTATGAATAAAATTAAATCATTTGTTGAAAAATTCCAGATGTTTATAACAAATTTACCAAAGTTTGAAGCAACTGGAACAGAATCAATCGGCTCATTGGATCCAAAGGAAACAGCCCAGTGCTACAGAAAAGTTGGCGGCAGTTATCTTGTTGTTTACAACCTCAGCGGTACAACAAAACATAAGGCTGGATTTGTTAAGTATGCCGGTGGCGTTACATCAGCTCCTACAGCTTCTAAGACTTACAAAAATGGTTCCACTTCAGAAACCATTTATGCTGATACAGCTAAAAAAATACAATCGGCAGTCTTGATCCGCAGGAATCCTGCCAGTGTCTTGGTAAGGTTGATGGAATGTATCTTGTATGCTATAAAGTCAACGGAACATCAAACTATAAGTGTGGCTTCGCTGCATACAGTGGTGGCTGTTAATTACAATCCAATATAATCAAAAAGGTTCTGTGTGCCTATGGCATGCAGAATCTTTGCGCACATTTATATAAAAATTTTTATTTTCTTAATTTGTTGTAACAATCACATTGCAAAACAGCTCTTTAATTATATCAGAAAAAATTGATGGGAAGTGGTATAAATACATTATAAAAAACGCAATGTAAATCCATTAAAATTTTATTTGAGAGAGGTACTTTATTATGAAAAAAGCAATATCAATATTTATATCAATTATATTATTAGCTACAACAATTTTATCCGGCAGTCTGTCAGCTTTTGCCGAAAACACAACTAAATATTGGGAGCCACGTCCTAATTGTCAAGATACAATTGCCTGTGTAAACGATAAAGAATACAGCGATGATATTAAAATATCTTATAATAATGATTCAGAGCAGTTCACAATTTCATATAACGGCAAAGGTGTAGTGATAAATTGGGAATTTCCTCTTTCGGAAGAAAACAAAGACTATAAAATTGTTTCGCAAAGCAATAATACTATTTATATAAAACTTATAAATAAAAATCAAGAATTACCTTATATTAACGCTCTTGTTGATTTTGGTGAAACAACAACTTTGAAAAATAAAACAAAATCAGGTGAACAAACCAGCAAACAATCTAAAGAAAATAGAATAAACGAATCAAGCACAACAAAGGAAAAAACATCAGAAACAACAATTTCTACAACACAAAAAACAAATACAACAATTCAAAACCACACCAATACACCCATAAATAACATTCAGCCCGACTCGAATAATCAAAATACAAATAAAATAATCATTCCTTGTATAATAGGTGTATGTATTTTAATAATTTTTATCATAGCAAAAAAACATAAACATTAAATTATTAAGGAACTGAAAAAGACTCAGTTCCTCTTTATTTTTATAAAAACATCAAAATCTATTTGTAACATTCCCAATATTATTTAACTCTATATTTATGACGGCGTCAGAAAGGCGGTAAGAATATGGACGAAAAAGAACTTGTTATAAGGGCTAAAAAAGGCGACATAGATGCTTTTTGTATTCTTTATGATAATTACATACGGAAACTTTTTAACTACGCATATTATAAACTCGGCAACAGTGAGGATGCTGAAGATGTTGTACAAGATTGTATGCTTACTGCTTTTGAACAGCTTGGAAAATTAAAAAATCCTAAAGCATTTTCATCATGGCTGTTTACAATACTGTATCACGGCTGTATGTCTGCAATCAAGGAACAGATAAAGCAGAGAAATACTTGTGACATTGAAGATTATGCAAATGCATTTTCATATAACAATACCGTCGATGTTGAGCGTGAAGAACTCAAACAGGCATTAAACAGATTAAGCGAGGATGACAGAAATATTGTTCTGCTTTCGGTAGTTGTGGGACTCAACAGCAAGGAAATTGCAAAAATAACAGGTTTTACTGCAGGAAATGTCCGACAGAGGCTGAGCAGAAGCTTATCCAAAATGAAACGCTATTTATCTTAAAGGAGTGTTTGCAATGAAAAATAATGATTTTGATTTTATTAAAAATAGATTTGACAGTGTAGAGCCAAGTATGCCTGACAGTCTTAATAAAGAGATATTAAGACAGAAAATTTCATCAAATGAAGAGCATAAAACGATTAAATTTGAGCAGAAAAAGAATTACTTTAAACCGATTATTTCTGCTGCCGCTTGCTTCATATTGATTGCAGGTATTGCCTTTGCAGCAAATTCAGATGTGTTTAATACTGAAAAAATTTCAGGTTTCGGCAACTATGACGAGGTTAACTCAAAAATAACCGAGCTTGAAAAAGAATCTTCCGTTTCAGAGGGTGGATGTGGTATTTTCAATACTACTTTAGTAAAAGATGAAGAGAATGTTGAAAAGCCTGATGTTGTAAAAACAGACGGCGAATATATCTACTGTGCTTATTTTGATGTAGAAGGCTATACCAACAGAAATAAGGTTTATATATATAAGATCCAGGATAACGAATCAGAATTTGTTTCAGTAATTGATAAACTTGCTTCCGATACAGACGGTGAATATTCTGATTTTTACAAAATAAACACTCTTTTTGTTTATAATAACCGTCTTGTAATTATTTTAGATAAATCAAATCCTATGTCCGCTGATAAATATAAGCGTGATTTTAACACAACGATAATAAAGATTTATGATATTTCCGATAAATCAAATCCGTCATTGATTACTGAAATTGAGCAAAGCGGAGAATATAATCAGGCAAGAATGATTAGCGGTATTCTTTATTTAACATCAGATTATAATGTTGAAACAAACGATAAGAATTATACAATTCCGTGGATTAAGCAGAATGAAGAAACAACATATGCGTCATCAAAAAACATTGTCTGCTTTGAAAATGCAAAAACCGCACAGTATGCCGTTATCAGTACGATAGATGTTGAAACGGGTGAACTCTCAAAAGGTCTGAAAGCAGTTTTGGGCGGATCTGCAAAAATATATTGTACCAAGAATTATATGTATATAAATGAATATATTGAAGGTGAAAGATACGGCGAACCTGAAAGAGATGTAACATCTGCAATGAAATTAAATTTCAAAAACGGCAAATTCACTTATGCAAGTGAAACCGAGGTAAAACAGTATTCAAATAATACTATCGACATTGGACGAGGCGATATGTATGACAGCTTTCTGTATCCTTTTGGCGAATACTATATAAGTCTTGGTCACGACACAAATGATTTTAAAGACGAAATCATACTTTTCGATAAAAATATGAAAGAACTTGACAGCATTATTTTTGAAAATGAATGTATTTCTGTCAATACAAATCTTCCTCGTTTTGATAAAAACACAAATACAATAACCCTTCCGGCAAATTATTATGACGAAGGAATAGAAGATTACCACTATCAAGGCACTGTTGTATTAGAAATCACCAACAATAAAATAGAGATAAACGATAGAATTAAGGACTCCACTCATATTATAAACATTGATTATGAAAACTATTATTATTGTCCACAAATAGTTTATGATGATTGCATTTACAGTATTTATATAAATAACAATGCACCTGATAACAAAAAGCTCAAAGTTTTTTCTTATAAATTTTAATTGGAGAACATTATGAAAAGAAAATTCACTAAAATTACAGCGTTGCTTGTAACCGTGGCACTGCTTATGGCAGTACCCACTTTGAGTGTATACGCAAATGAAGAAAATACAACTGCTGTCTTATCCGAATCCGCCGCACAAAGCACAACTAATAATATAAAGGAAAGCGCGACCGTTCCCGAGGACAGGCAAACGACAGATAATCAGGAAAGCACCACACAGCCACCGACTACAGAACCTGTAAAGGAAGAAATCGAATCGATCCGATTTACGGTCGGCGAAAGCTGCAAAATCGGCGTCAAAGAGCCGTATCAGCTTTATCTTAAAAATCAGGATAACAAAACAGTTAAAGACGGCATTACCTATAAAAGCAGCAATAACAGTGTTGTGTCCGTTGACAAAAACGGAAAAATAATCGGTAAAAAAGCAGGCATTGCCAATATTACGGCTGAAACGGAAAACGGCAAAACGTCAGTCTGCAAAATCAATGTTGTAAAGGCTGCAACAGGATTAAAGCTCAATATCACATCAGCCTCTATAGGAATAAGCGAAAAAAGTGTTGATCTTGACTCAACATTGGTTGGCGGTTATTCAAGACTGAGGCAGTACAGCTCATCAAATCCAAAAATTGCATCGGTTGACGGAGACGGAATTGTTACTGGAATTAAAGAGGGTACGGCGACGATTACCTGCGTAACCTTCAACGGTATAAAAGCCACCTGCAAAATAACCGTAGGCAAAAAGCCGACAAGCATTAAGATTACAAATAAAAATAATGTAATTCAAAAAGGCTCAGATAATCACAGGATTACATATTCTCTTTCAAAGGGAGCGTATTCATACAGGCTGACCTATTCCGTTAAGGACAAAAGCATAGCAACAATTGACAGTAATGGTTATATAACAGGCCGGAAGAGAGGCAAAACTACCGTCACCGTAAAGACCTATAACGGCTTAACTGCAACGCAGAATATAACTGTCAATGATGATTCACTTTCGCTCAATGTTAATTCAACACAAATTGCACTCGATAATAAAAATGTAAAGAAAGTAAAATACGGCACATCTGTACAAGGCAGAAATCTTGAGGCATTTATTATAAATGGCTCAGATCATAACAGTCTTAATCAGGAATGCAAAATCAAGGTGAGCGGTTCGGTTAATGTAAGGAGCGGTCCAGGAACAAGCTATAGTATTGTCTCTTCTTTAAAAAACGGAATAAAGGTGACAAGAATAGCAAAGTCCGTAAAAAAAGCTAACGGATATACATGGGATAAAATTGTTTTAAGCAATAAAAAGGAAGGTTATATTGCAAGCAAATATCTTGTACTTGTTAAAGATAATACGCCTGTCAAGAAAACATTATTTATGGATTTTGCTATACACGGCTTTGAAGATGAGTATTACCGTGACGGACAGGTGCTTGTAAATGAGGCAAATGTGTTGATAGATTATTTTGTAAATCACATAAAAGAGCTGAAAAACTATACACTCGTCATTGTTCCCTGTGCAAATCCCGACGGCGTGATTGCAGGAACAAATAATCAGCGTGCCTGCAATACCGCTTTCGGAAGATGCACGGCAAACCACATTGATATAAACAGGGATTGGGGCAGCTTCAGGGCAGTCGAAACACGAGCACTGCGTGATTTTATAAAGCAGTGCAAGCCGACATTTTACCTCAATATACACGGCTGGCTTAACGAAACGCTCGGCGACAGCAACTTAAACGCAATTATCAGTAAGGAGCTTGGGCTTGCAAAGAAGATGAATAATAATTATCCGTCAAACTACGCAATAGGTTGGGTACATAAGAATCTTAAAATTCCTGCAACACTTGTTGAATATAAGTCATCGTCGTCCGTTTCCACGCAGAAAGATATAAAAATGATTAAAGCAATCATTAATTCAAACGGTAAAGCACCTGCTTCAGCGAATTCATCAACAAATAAATTCCCAACACCTGCAAACTGGAAAAACGGTTCAACTCCCGAGCCTGTTTACAATGTGAGCAATTTAGCCGAAAAATCTGATTCTCTTAAGGCAAAAGCATCTGCAAAATGTTACAGAAAATCGGGCAATTCCTATGTAATCGTATATAATTACGGCAGTAAAAATCATAAAGCAGGCTTTGTGAAATATGCAGGAGGAATAAAAAAAGCACCGACCGACAGTAAAACATATAAAAATAAATCGTCATCTCAGGCGGTTTATGCCGATACAGCAAAAAAGACTAAAATCGGCAGCCTTGATTCTAATGAACGCTGTGTCTGCCTTGGAAAAATTGACGGAATGTATCTCGTGCTTTATAATGTAACAGGTACGAATAAGCAAAAAAGTGGTTTCGTTTCTTATAACGGCGGTTGTTGATTAACTCCTTAGAATACATCATTCTTTCTGTTGTATATCTTAAATTGGGCACTTCACTTCACCTATCCTGATGACAGGAGCCACCTTCCACCGAGTGAGCATAATACTCCCTTGGCGGAAGGTTTTACTTTTTGGCTTACTGCATTTTCAGTTTGTAAAGCAGACTGCTCTTACCGCCATGCTTTCTGTATCTCTGTTCAGTAACAATAAATCCCTCTTTTCTTAAATCCTTCAAAGCTCTCCGAACTGTTGATTCAGAGAGCTTTAATTCTTTTGCAATGGTCGGAATAGAGGGCCAGCATTCACCGTCTTTGTTTGCCCGGTCATAAAGGTAGATATATACCGACACAGCTCTGTGAGATAAATCTGCTTTGTAAATATGATTAAGTCTACCTATCCTGCTCACCCTCTTTTCTTGACGGCGGTTCAATTTTAATATTGCTAACCTTCTCCTGTTCTTTGGATTCCTGTGTACTGTCAGGAATATTTTCTTCTGCCGTATTCTCAGTAGGCTTTTCAACTTTAACATGATTCTGTCCTGATGATGTGTTATTTTCACTTTCATTATCTTCAACTGCGTCTGTCCATTCAGGATGATATTTGCGTATAATTTCATCTATCAGTTCATTCTTGTTGGTATATTGAACCTCTCGATTGCCTTGTTCTGTCATCTTATAAGGTTCTTCAAAATCAATACCCCATTTAAAGAACAATTTCAACTTTACACGCATTGGATAACATCCTGTTTTCATAACAATGAAGTTGCCTTTCGGAAGAGATTTCAATTCATCAGGAGTCATTAACGGTTTTTCAATCATCTGCAAAGACTGTGATGGATCGTTCTTGCTTCCGCTCACGGAGCCTATCATTACCGTTCTGTTGCCGAGTGCCTTTGATAATATATCTGCCGAGCTGCTGTTCGGTGCAAAACCACCGAATATCGTGAGCCGAGTGTTATCAATAATAATTTCACTACCTTCTTTACCGTAATTCTTTTCAAGCTGAGCAAAGGATTGAATGATCGATACAATCTGAAGGCGTCTTGATTGGGATGCACTAAACATCATTTCTGCCGATTCTATCTTGGGCAGCGTGCCGAATTCATCGCAGAAAAACACACAGCGGTTCTTAAGCTTGCCGCCGTTCTCATCAGCAACCGAGAGTATCTCTCTGTATAGCTGTTGAATGATAAGTGAAATCATAAAGAACTTGTTAGGATCTTCCTCAGGCATAATAAGAAATATTGCACTTTTTTGATTGCAAAATTCCTCTCATCAATTTCGGTGTCAAAGCAAAGAATCTGTTCGAGTTCCGAGTCAAGAAATGAATTAAGACGAGAAAGAGCAGTAATAATCATATTTTTTATTCATAAATCTTTCGGCTTGCTCTTTGAAATTCGAGGCGAACGAAATTCCTTTAGCAAATGCGTCAATGCAATACTCATCATTGAACTGTACGATATACTTAAACACATCATCGTCATAATCCATTTCAGGATAATTTGGATTGGTCTGTCTGATGACACTTAAAATTTCATCCTTCATTTTTCGTTGAGCATGGTTAAGTAATTCATATCTTGGATTGTCAAGAGGGTTAGCTCTCGAAATCACAAGATCATATACCATTTTAAGTTCAGTCATTTCTTTCATATCCTCACCACCTTTCGTTTTAGGTTGTGGTGATGTTAACTCTGTTTGAATTTGAATTCAAGTTATTTTTTCATCTGCAAGGGGTCTTGACAGAAAATTATGAATTTGCTAATATGAAAACGGAGAGAAAATTCAATAAAACTATGATGAACCTATATGCATTTTTATTTTGAGATGCGTATAGGTTTTTTATTTTTATTTTTAGAAAGGGGAATGAAAAATGTTATATCAAAAAATTCCAAGCGGAAGATTTTGGATTATGCCAAATGACTTTTTTGAAAAATATAAATTGAACTGTCGTGACTTTATGGTCTATTGTTTTTTGGTTTCTAAAAAAGATAAAAAAGGAAAAAGTTATTGGTCAATAAGAAAAATGGCTGAGCAATGCAATATGAGTTACGAAAGTGTAAGACGGGCGATAAAATCTCTTGAGGATCAATGCTTGATTGATGTAGAGCACTGCTCAGTCAACGGCAAAAGAAATTCAAATATTTATACTGTGCATCGGTTGATTTGATTGTGCTTTCTACTTTTGCATTTTTGATGCATAAACAATATAAAAGCCCGGAATGAAAAAAGTGAATGAAAAAAACGATGATTTTTTAATGAAAATCTGCGGCTTTTGGATCGATTTTGAGGCAGATTTCAAGTCGTCGATTTTAAAGCAGGATAAAGGGGTATGATTTTCGGGCATTGAAATGCCCGAAAACGCCGTCCGGCAAAGCCTGTCGGCTTTTCGATTCGTAATACTTTTGCGTATGATTCCAAATTCGTATGCAGTCATGGGTGTTTTTCGCAGAAAATCAAGGTTTTTGAGTATTCACGGAAAGGAGTGCGTATGATGAACAAAACGAAAGCGGAAATTGAGCAAATGGCGAGCTTTATTTGCCGTGAAAAAGGACAATATATGTTCAATAAAAAAGAAATCGGAATCATTACCGGGTTATGCAAAGACAAGGTTGCAGAGCTCTGCGAGAACATTCCTGCAGCCTGCAACAGCAGAGTTAAGTTATATTTCATCAAAGATGTACTAAATTATCTCTACAATTCTTGATGAAATATATAAATTCAACTTGGCATACAGGTCAAAATCTCACAAAAAATGTGTCTCTTTTTTGTCAGGTATTGGTCTGGCTATTTGCAAAACTGTGTGGTAGTGTTTGTGTTGCCAAAAGGCAAAATAATTACTATACGGAGGTAAATTATGTACGAATTATACGACAAAAACGGTAACCAAATCGGCTACCGAATGACAAAAAGAATTAAAAATGAAGATGGCAAATACGATGTATTGACTGCTCGATCAAAGACGAGTGAAAAGGATTGCCGAAAGAAACTTGATGACATGGTCAAGGAGTATTATCAACTCCAAGAAAAGAAAAAGAGTGGCGGTGTCTTCTCCGAAATGAAATTAAAAGACTATGCAGACAACTGGTATCACCTTAACATCGAGAAAGCGAACTGCACGCAAAAGAACAAATACATGTACAAAAACATCGTCTACAACCACATCATTGAACACCTCGGTTCGATAAAGTTATGCAACTTGACTGAGGATGACTGCCAAAGATTCATAAACGAATATGCAGGATGGAGTAAGACATTTGCATCAAAGGTACGCATGGTGTTAAGGCGTATACTTACAAAGGCAGAAAAGCAAGAACTCATCAAAACCAATGTGGCAAAGGATATTGTCCTGCCGACTGTGTACGAGAACAAGCACAGACCAATCACTAATGATGAACGCCGAATGATACTTGAAACCATACCAAAACACTATGCCGGAACGATGGTGCTTACAATGTTATGCTGCGGACTTAGACCGATAGAAATCCGAAGAATGAAGTGGGATTGGATAGATTTTGAAAACGCAATTCTGACAGTCGGCAAATCCAAAACGGAAGCAGGAACAGGACGAAAGATACCAATTCCGCCTGTACTTTTAGATGCATTAAAGGAACATAAAGCAAAAGGGCTCAACAATGAATATGTATTCGTAAAGTACGAAAAGCACACACGCATGGATGACAATGCCTTTTATCAAAGCTGGAAAAATTTCGTAAAAGAAATGGACTTAGCAAACGGAGCTCACCTATATCGCAATCAAGTAAAGAACTCAATCATAGCACCCGACTTCGAACCCTACCTACTGCGCCACACTTTCTGCACCGATTGTCAGGCAGCCGGAGTGCCAATCAATGTGGCAAAAGAATGGATGGGACACTCTGACATATCGGTAACCGCAAAAATCTACACGCATATGGTAGATGAAGTATTCGAGCAGAACCGAATGAGAATGGCTCAATATGCAGTAACCAAATCCCAACAAGTTGAAAGTTCGATCGCAACGAATTGATGTGTAAAAAAAGAAAAGGATAGTCGAGAAATAACTCGGCTATCCTTCAATTTCTTCAACAACATTTATTAAATAAAGACCCTTTTGTTTTGCATAATCAACAGTATATGCCGTGCCACCCTCGTGCTTTGTAAGAAAGCAAATGCAAGCAGAACTACAATCAACAAGGTGTCTGTTTCTTTTTTGCATACATCCGTTATAGTAATGCACAGCAAGGACCTTCACCTTATCGGCTCTCAATTTAATATCATTACACACATCAATATCTTGTTGCTTCCAATATTTCGTTTGATTTTCACATGGCAACACTAAAATAAGTTTAACTTCGGGATAAGTTTCTTTCACCGACAAAACAGCCTGTGCAGCAATGGTATCAAACCCCAAAGCACCGCCTGTGCCGAAGTATTTGAAACCTTTAGAAACAAGCAGGGCAACGATAGCCTTCGTCTGTTCAAAGACCGTGTCGGGCGTATATGGGGCAATGTTGCGACGCCCTGTAAAACAACATGTTTGGCTTTTATAATCCATTGAAATCACCGCAGAAAAGCAAAAAGAGCGTAGCCGAAGCTACGCTCAAAAAACACTTGCTTCAAACTTTCTGCGACGAAAATTTGATAGTCTGGAAAACACACGCTTAGTTCTCCGAAAACTATGAATATGAAATTTTCCTGGCAAGATGATTATACTATTAAGGGTATCTGCAACTCAAATGGATTGTTAACAAAACAAATTGCCCTCACTCTATTATAGAGCGAGAGCAATAAATTTAGTCTTCTTTAAGCCCTCATTATTTTTTGAAATGTCTCTCAAATTTTTTGCTCATTTTAATTCGTGTTACGATTTTGATTTGAGCGATGTCTCTCAAAAGTCTCAGTCATAAATGCCCTAAATCGCACCAAAACGGATTTGGAATTTCGAAATTTGCTGTCTCTTAGAATCTCTCAAAAACTCTCACAAGATTTTAAGGCAAAGAAAAATTGCCCGAATACCGCCGTAAAAAGCAGTATTCGGGCATAAAAAAGCCTCGGAACACGAATGTTCCGAGGTAATGGCAGAGGTATAAGGATTCGAACCTTAAATGACGGAGTCAGAGTCCGGAGTGTTACCGTTACACTATACCTCTATATATTTCAGTTGGCAAAGCAGTTTCGCATTGCTGAATAATATTAGCATATTCGGAAGAGGTTGTCAAGAAAAAATGAGAATTTCTCAGCAAAAAATTCGGATCATCGCGGCGGCGACGATCCGCTACGTTTGTAAATGGCAAATTCTTTGCGCATGGATGCGGCTTTTGGCGCGGTGCCTTGCATAACCGCCGGATTTTCGTTATACTGAAACAGGAAATACCGGCGGGCAGTGGAATCTTTATTTTTGCAGCGCGGCCAGCTCTTTTTTCATAGCAGAGAGGAGCACCTTGTTGTCTTTGCTGTTTGAGGTGATCACCACATCGCAGGTATAGCCTGCGGCGCGTATATAGAACTCCTGCTGGAAGCGGCCGGTGCGCAACTGGAGAGCGCCGGTGCGCTGGGCGCAAATGTCCGTGTACTTCATGGCCAGACTGGTCTTCATGTCCGAGCGGGTGTATTCGCCACCGCGGATGGTGGGCTTGGCGTCGAAAAACGCCGTAGCATTCTGCTGCTCCTCAGAGGTCAGGCGCAGGGTGTACTGCACGGTGCCGGTGTCGTATTCATCTGTGCGGGTGTAGTTGCCGTCCGCCTTTTGCAGGCTTTCCTCTACCAAGGCGCTGTCCACCGTGGACGGAAAGTTGGAGGCGATCATCACCTGGGCAGGCGGAAAGTTGTTGTCTGCCGTGTAGTAAACGGCAAAGTACGCCACACTGCCGGCCAAGAGCAGCAGCGGGATCAGCAGAAAAATGCGCTTGCCAAGTTTTAAGAACCAAACGGTCAGCCCAATGGCTGCCAGAACAAGAACCACAAAAACCACAAAAAATACATTCCAAATCATAAACAGACCTCGTTTGCAAGAGTAACTCTATTATATCTTGCTTTGTCTTGTAGGTCAACAGTAAGTTGGAGGATCAGTCATGAATGTGCAGGTCAACGGCGTGATATTATACTATGAAAAGCAGGGCAGCGGGCCACCGCTGGTGCTGCTCCACGGCAATGGGGAGGATGGACGCATCTTTGACCGTACCGCAGAAGTATTGGCCCCTCATTACACCGTCTACACCATTGACAGCCGCTGCCACGGCAAAAGCAGCCGCAATGTGCCCTTAAGTTATGACTTAATGGCGGCAGACGTGCTGGCATTTTCAAAAGCATTAAAGTTGGAAAAGCCGGTAATTTGCGGCTTTTCGGATGGGGGAATCGTGGCGCTGCTGGCAGCAATCCGGGCGCCGGAATTGCCCGGTGCGCTGATCGCCTGCGGCGCCAATACCACTCCGGCAGGGCTGAAGTGGCCGGTGCGCCTGGGTATGGCGCTTCGTTACCTGGTGTGCCGGGAACCGCGGACCAAAATGATGCTCTGTCAGCCCCAGATCTCCCCGGCTATGTTAGGGCGTATTCAGGTGCCTACACTGGTGTTGTGCGGCGCCCACGATATGATCCGCCCGGCAGACAGCCGCGCTATTGCCGCCGCCATTCCCGGCGCCCGGTTGCAAGAATTGCCCCGTGAGGGCCACGGTACCTATATCGTCCACAGTCCTAAACTGGCCCACCTGGTGCTGGCATTTCTGCGTTCCCTGTGAAGTGCCCCCCTGCCTGCGACGGGAATGGATAAGAATTGCGATTGATTTTAGGCGTAAAAGAGCAGCCATCGGCTTTTGGTCGATGGCTGCTGCTTTTTTATATTATTGATTTTGCTTTTTGGCTTTATGCTTTTTAATGACTTTTACCAGTACAATGATAACCGCGGTCAGCGCCGCCAGGCCGGCAATGCCGCCGCACAGTGCGGGAATAAAAACACTCTTATATTCATAATAGCCATGCTCTCGGATATAGGGGTTCTTCACTGTATAATCCATCAGCTTGTCGGCGGGGATCACCTGGGTTTGGAACGTAGTCAGGTTGCTTTCATCCAGGTCAATGGTGCGCACACCCCGGTAATTGCCGTAGCTGTAAAAGGTGACGGCAGGCGCAGCCAACAGGCGAATGCCTTTATATGTACCGGCGTAGTCGTTCACATGGTCGTGGCCAAAGATCGCGCCTAAAATATCGCCCTGCTTGACCCAACTGTCCAGCTGGCCGTCATTGGCGGTATTGGCGGGGCAGGGACCCTCGTTCAGGTGGCCGGCGTCGATGTAATCCGGGTTGGTCACATAATACTGTCTGGTATGGTTGGCGTTGCCTCGCACCGCACCTTTGGTACCCTTGGACACTTCGGTAAACATATTGTACACCTCCGGCACCACAATATGCTGGAACAGCAGAGAGGGGACGGGCTTGCCGCCGTTCTCCGCCTTTAAGGCGTTAGAGGTGCGCTCGTACCAATCGATCTGATCCTTGTGCACATAGCCGTAGCCGCCGCCCTCGCTTTCGTCCGTATAAGGATTGGAGTCCATAAACCACAGATTAAAGACGGTTTTGTTCCCGGCGGTGTTGAGAATGGGCAGGTTGTAGTTGCCCACGCCGGTCATCTCCTCACCGTCCACCGCCATACAGTATTCGTAGGCTTGGAACCAGGCCATCAGTTGCTTTTTGGCCTGCTCTTCGGTCATGCCGTTTTGCTCGTCACACAGCCCCTCGTGGTCATGGTTGCCGAACACCAGGGCAAAGGGGATCTTGCGGTCGTTAATGGCTTTGCCCACAATATCCACCGCCGCCTTGGTCTCCTCCGGGGTGACCCCCTTCCACCAACCGGCAATGTTGTCGCCGGTCAGGGCGATAAAGTCCGGCTTCGTTTGGTCAATGGCGTTATTCATCAGGTCCACGGTGGCCTGCTGGGGGGTGTTGGTGTCTTGAATATCGGATAAGATTAAAATTTTGAATTTGCCGTTTTTGAATTGCAGGGGTGCGCCGGCCGTGTTGTCCGCAGCCAGTGCCGTAAAGGGCAGGGTGCCCAAAATCAGCAGGGCGGTCAACAGGGCAGTCAGGGTGTTACGCAGGGTTTTCATCTTTGGATTCCTCCTTATCTGCTTTCTTTTTCTTTTTGAATTTGGCCAGCAACTTTTCCGCCTTGGCCCACTCGGCCTCCGCCTTGTCGGCGTCTGCTTCCAGTCGCTCTTCCATATTGTAGTTCATAATATTGCAGCCGCACTTGGGGCATTCCGGCTTTAAGTAGAATACGCTTAGCTTGGCACCGCACTTGGGGCATTTGTTTTCCATAAGCTCCTCCTTATTCTGCGTCTGCGGCAGCGCCGGTCAGGTTTTCTCTCCGCTGTGCCAGCTCCCGGTGGATGGTGTCCAGCTTTTCGCCCTCCAGGTCGTAGAAAATAAACGGGATCAGGGACAACAGATTCAGCACGGCGGGAATGATGGTCACAATGGCCCAAAGCAGGAAACGGGTATTCAACTCGCCGCCCTCCGGCAGCACCATATCCTGGTTCACCTGTTGCAGTCCGATCACCGGAATCAGCGCTGCGGACACGGCGGTGGCCAAAGAGCCGGTGAGCTTACTGACGAAAGTGAGCAGAGAGAAAGAGGTGCCTTCGCTGCGCTCCTTGGTTTTCCATTCCATATAGTCCACCGTGTCGCCGATCATTTTGGTGGGGATCACCATTTTTATGCTGCTTATGGCGGAGTTAAACACGCCCCACACCATCATCAGCGGCACGATCACCCGGGGATCACGATACCAGTGGGCGCCGATCAGGAAGATGGCGCTGGATACCACGGCCTTGACGATCACCGCGCGAATAACGATCTGCTTGGAGGTCCAGCGCCGTTCCAGCGCCGGAATAAAGGTATAGGCCAAAAATCCGGTAACAGTGCCGGGAATACCGGCCACAATGGACAGACTGGCGCTGCCCAGGGTAAAGAGATAAAAATACTGGGTAAAGGCGTCTGCAATGCTCTCCACCGTGCCCAGCACATTGGAGCACACGATCAGCAGCAGCGGTTTGTTCTTTACCAGGCACTTAAAGCAGTCGGAGATTTTTGGCTCCTCGCTTTGCTGCATCACCCGTTCTTTGGTGCACAGCCCGGCCAGGGAGAACAGACCCATACCGAATGTGCCGGCCACAATGCCCAAGATAAAGAACAACTGCCGCATATCCATGCCGATCTTGCCGCTCTTTTGCAGGTCAATGAAGATGGAGATAACCGGACCCACCAGGCCGCCGATGGCACCGGAGATCAGGCGGGCCGAGGTAATGACCCGGCTGCGATCCTTAGGGTTCGGCGAGATGGCTGCCGACATTCCCCAAAAGGGAATATCACCAATGGTGTAAAAGAACTCCCAAATAAAATAGGTGATACACATGTAGACGATCTTGGCGGTGGTGGACTCCACCCCGCGCAAAAACTCCGCGCCGCCGAAAAAGAGAATGGTGGCGACACCCAGCGGAATGGGTACAAATAGCAGATAAGGCCGCAGCTTACCGTAGCGGGTACGGGTCTTGTCTACAATGGTGCCCATGATCGGGTCGTTCATGGTGTCCCAGATCCCCATAAAGAAGATCATCAGCGACACGGCCTGGCCGGGTATGCCGAATACAGTGACCAGGAAAAAGGTCAGCTGCATACGCACCAAGTTGTAGCCGATTACCTGGCCGCCGTTGGCAACGCCGTAGATCAGGGTTTCGCGAACGCCCACATAGCGTCGCTCTTTCAGTTCCGTTTGTTCCATAGCATATCCCCCTTCTTTTCATGAATGGAAACGGTTTGTATTATTGCCCGCCACAGGCGGTAATTTATGCTTTAGGTGCCAGGCAGTTCTCTGTAAACCGCTCCAGCGCCAATTGATAGGCAGTAGGGTCGGTGTAGTAGCTCCTGGCGTGGACGGCTGCCGGTACGGTCAGCTTTGCCTTTTCCGTGGGGCAGGCGTTATAGAGTTGATCCCGCATAAAGAAAGGCACAAAGTCGTCCTTCTTGCCGTGGATAAACAGTACCGGCACCCGGGCTTTGGCTACCGCCGCAATCGGCGCAGCTTGGTGGAAGGAATAGCCGGCAAACAGCTTGCAGTATAGATTGCAAATGTGCAGAATGGGAAAGGGCGGCAGATGGAACGAGGTGCGCAGTTGGTAGCGGAATTCCGCCCAGGCGCTGGTGTAAGCGCAGTCGGCAATGATGCCTTTTACTTGCGCCGGGTTTACCTTGTCGCTCATCATCAGCACTGTGGCACCGCCCATGGATACCCCAAGCAAAAATACCGGCAGGTCCGGATAATGGATCTTTGCATAGTCCAGCCAAAGCAGGGTGTCCCGGCTCTCGTGGGTGCCGTAGCCCATATATTTGCCGTCGCTTTCGCCGCAGCCCCGGTGATCCGGGAACAGTACCGTATAGCCTGTTTTATACAGATAAGGCGCCATAAGGGCAAATTCGCCGGTGCCGTTGCTGCGTGCGCCGTGGCAGGCAATCAGTAGGCGGCCGTTGGGCTTTTCCGGAGTCAGCACTTTGGCTGCCAGTCGTGCACCGTCCGGCGTGTGCAGTTCCACCGATCGAATCGGCAGCTGCGAAAAAGCTGCCACGGCAGCGTTGTTCTTTTTTTCATACGCGTCCGGCATGGCGTTGCCGGCAATGCGGTCTGTGATCCAGCGGGGTATGGACACGGTTTTGCGCCATACCAGCTGGTTAAAAATAAAGCCGCATACGAAAAACAGCAGCACCACCGCTGCGGCGGTCACTGCCAACAGAATGCCGATTGCTTTCATATTTTTTCTCCATCAGCCGTCGTGCTGGTCGAGTAGGGCATGCGTGGCGAATTTTGCGCATAAACGGCCAATGCCATCATAACTCATATTGCACAAAAAATCAAGTTGTTTACAATATATTTTGTATAAAATGTCAACACCAGGCTTGCAATTTGTGCACTTTGCTAAGTTTTTGATTTGCAATCCCAAACGGTTGTACGGCTTTACATAGTGGGATCTTTTGGGTGGCAAGTGGGAGAATTGCCATTGCTCTGTACGGGGAGGTATGGTATAGTGTAGATAGTTGTAAAAAAAGAACCCGGAGGGCGAAAGATGATTTTTTACTTAGAAGAAAATCGCATTTTTGTGCTGGAGACGGAGAACACCCATTATGTGTTCGGCATTGACCCGGCAGGGTATAATCGGCATTTGCACTGGGGTGCCAAGTGTGACCCGGCGGATTATGCTTTTACGGAGATCGGAGACGAAAACTCCAATCATTCCAGGCTGGACGAATACCGCCAGGAGCTGACACCCTTTGGGTCCACCGTGTACCGCACCTGTGACCTGAAGGCACAGTTTGCAGACGGCTGCCGGGAGGTGGCGCTGCGCTACACCGGCTATCGGCTGGAGGACGATACTCTGCGCGTTGCGTTTGCGGACGCATACTATCCCTTGCAGGTGCGCCTGGGCTACCGGGTGTATCCGGGGCTGGATATCATCAAGCGCTGGGTGGAGGTGGAGAACACCGGCTCCGCGCCGATTTCCTTTGAGCGGCTGTTTAGCGCCGGGTTCTCTCTGCCCGGTATGGATCCGTATACTTTTGAGAATACCAACGGTGCTTGGGGCGGTGAGTGCCTGCCCTGCCGCACGGTGCTGGATGGGGGCAATTTGGTGTATGAGAGCCACCGTGGCGCGTCCAATCATAATCAGTCTCCGTATTTTATCGCCCACCGCGGTGCCACGGAGACCCGGGGCGCAGTGTACTTTGGCTCTCTGGCGTACAGCGGCAATTTTAAGGTAATTGCCGGGCGGGATCTGTATGGTATTACTCGAGTGAGCTTGGGTATGAACGACTTCGATTTTTCGCACACTTTAGAGCCGGGGGCGCGCTTTGAGACTCCGCCGGTGTACTGTGGCAAAACGGAGGGATTGGGCGAAATGTCTCGCCAAATGAACCGCTTTTGTTTGGAACACCTGTTGCCGTCCGGGTTCCGGGCAGAGCCGCTGCCGGTGCTGTATAATTCTTGGGAGGCCACGGAATTTAATGTAAATGTGGCGGACCAGACCCGACTGGCGGAGATTGCCGCGGGGATCGGGGTGGAGCTGTTTGTGATGGATGACGGTTGGTTCGGCGCTCGCAACAACGACCGTGCCGGGCTGGGGGACTGGTTTGTGAACCCGGAGAAAATCCCCGGCGGCCTGGACGAACTGATCGGCAATGTAAACGCCCTGGGTATGGATTTCGGTCTGTGGGTGGAGCCGGAGATGGTGAACCCGGACAGCGACCTTTACCGTGCCCACCCGGACTGGACCTATCACTTCCCACATCGTCACGCAGATGAGTTGCGCCATCAGCTGGTGCTGAATATGACCCGCAGCGATGTGCAGGCGTATATTTTAGATTGCCTGGATCGGTTGCTGACGGATCACAATATCCGCTATATCAAGTGGGATATGAACCGGCCGTTCTCCCAGGTGGGAGCGGAGAATTTGGCGGATCCCAAAATGTATTCTTATCTGCATACCATGGCAGTGTACCGGATCGTAGACGAACTGAAGCGCCGTCACCCGGCGGTGCAGTTTGAAAGCTGTGCCTCCGGCGGCGGTCGGTGCGATTTAGGAGCCATCAGTCACTTTGACCAGGTGTGGACCAGTGATAATACAGACGGCATTGACCGGATGACCATACAAAAAGGCTATTCTATGCTCCACCCCATTAAGACTATGCGAGCGTGGGTAACGGATATTGCCGGGATCAACAAGCCCTGCTCCCTGGACTTCCGCTTCCATATCGCCATGCAGGGGGCACTGGGCCTGGGCGGTAATTTGGAGAAGTACAGTCCGGAAGAGCTGGAGATCTGCCGCCGCAATGTGGCGCTGTATAAAGAGATCCGCCCGCTGGTGCAGTTCGGCGACCTGTATCGGATTCTGGACGCGGATCGGGACGAGGTGCTTTGCAACCAGTATGTCAGCCGGGACAAAATGCAGGCGGTTTTGTTCCTGAGTGCCCGGGGCACCCGGTTCTTTAAAAAGAAGATGAACCTGCGCTTTGCGGGTTTGGCGCCGGACAGGGTGTATGCCTTTACACTGGACGGCGTGGCGTATAAGAAAGGCGGCGCCTTCCTCATGGAAGTGGGTTTGCCCGTCTATGTGCGTGGCGCCGATTATAATCAAATCGTCCGCTTGACCGCAGTGGAATAAATAAAACACGGCAGGAACACCTGCCGTGTTTTGCTTTATAGATTTGCGATCAGCCACCGGAGCATTTGTATGTTGGTCTCTGCCAATTCCGCATATTTATCGTGTGCACTGAAATAAGCAATACAAATGATCTGAATGGAATAGATCACATAGGGAACAGCGGCCATTTCCTGTTCGCTCAGTGCGCATACCCTGTGGTAGCCTTGGATCAGATCATGGAGTATCGTCTTCCATCTTTCTAAATGGCGCCCATTGCCAAAGCATTCGGATAATATGGCAGTGGCACAATAGCAAAGGTCAAAGATCCGTATGTTTACTTCTGTCAAGTCAAAATCAATGAAGCCTATAAATGCTTTGCCGTCGAAGATCATATTGGAGGGGTTCAGATCCCGATGGATCAGTTGCACCGGAAGTTGTGGGTACAACGGTTTGAACCCCTCTTTATATTGCGTGCAAAAGTCATCGTTCAGATGGGCGATCTTTTGTACCTGTTCCAGATTTTCCATACTATCCCGGTACAGATTGGCCTGCTGAAAATCCTGCGGGTCATACAGGCTTAGTTTCTTGTGCAAGTCGGCAATCTTTTCGCCAATGGTGTAGGCGAGGGTGGGGGCTTCAAAGACAGTGCGGCAGCAAAGCGGGGTGCCGTGCAGGCGCTTGGTCACCATAAAATAAAGTTCGCCCAGTTGTAAATAAGTGTCCGTATTATGCAATTTGACCACTTCATTAAACAGTATGGCTTTTTGGACCGCAGCTAAGTTAGTGGTGTATTTGATGATGTAGTCATCGCCCACATAGTAAGCATTTTCGTTTTGCCTGCCGGTGTTTTCACTTATGATCGGTTTTACGGTGCGGTTTGGCAAATCCCAATGGGACAGTATCTTTTGAATCTTGGCTTTTGACACCATAATATAGTCCTCCTGCAAAATGTTGATCCTATAGGGCTTGCTGCCGATATAGGCTTTTGTGAATGCTGACGGAGAACAACCGAATTCGCGCTGAAACGCTTTGTAAAATCCGGCGTATGTATCAAATCCAAAATCAAATGCAATATCTGTTTTCGGCCTTTTACTTTTCATCTCGTAAACGGCAAACAACAGCCTTCTGCGCAGCAGATATGCTTTTGGTGTAACGCCCAAGTACAGCTTGAACAGTCGTACCAAATGCACATAGGAATATCCGGCGACCTGGCTTAGATCCTCCGGCGCGATTTGGGATTTTATGTGCGCATCTATATAGTCGATGGCATTTTGAAGCAGTTGGCGGGTATCCACGGCCGTTCTCCTTTCTTTTCACTTGCAAGTGTATGAGTATTATACCATAAGGCGCGTCAAATACCTTTCCTGTGTGATCAAAAAAAGCAGTCGAGTCATCGACTGCTTTTTTGTATTCCGATTTTAGTGCCAGCCGTTACAGTAGTCTTTGTTGTGGGCAATGTAGGCGTCGGTCAGGGCGCAGGCCAGGGAATAGCTGTTTACCAGCGGGTGCAGGGTCAGGGCCTGCACGGCTGCGGTGCGGCTTTTCTCCCGAATGGCTTTGGAGGCCAGACGCTCGTAGTTCTTCACCCGGCGGATCAGCTCCAGATTTTGCTCGTCTACGGCGCCGATCCGATGGGGCGTGCAGCCCTTTGGCCCCACCTCACAGGTGACCTCCACCACATCGTCCGGGCGCAGGCCGTCAATGGCGTTGCCGTTTGGCACGCACAGGATCATGGGGCCGGTTTGGCCGCTTTGGGCGTTTTCTATGAATTTCAGCGCCACACCGGCGTAGCCGCTGTCGTCTTCTTCATAAATATCAAAGTGCCAGGGCTGGCTGCGTTTCTCGCCGGTCTCGCTGGCCATATAACTGCCCTCTCGCATACCGTACCATTTATTGAATACCGCCAGGCAGCCTTCAAAGTCGTTTTCAATATCCATTTGGCGCAGCTGGGCGGTCATTTGCCGGTTGATATCCAAAATCTGTTCACCACGGGTCTGGGGCGCTTTCAGAATATTGGCCACCGCCTGTTCCCGGTAGTAGAAGTAGTAGAGATATTCGTTGAGCACCGCGCCCCGATCCCGCAGCAGTTCTTTGGAGAAGTAGCGCATATCGCTGTTCTTGTAGGCGTCATCGTTCTCGATCAGATCGTGCAGAATCTCTTTGCCGTTTATGGTGATGCTTTTGAAGTAGGACAGGTGGTTGAGCCCGTACACCTCGCCGGTAATGTTCGCCGGGTTCGCCCCGTACAGCAGGGCAAAGGAGCGGAGCATGCCGGAGGGCGCGTCGCAAATGCCGTAGGTAAAATCGTAGCCCATATCCCGCAGGGTTTGGGACACCACCCCGGCCGGGTTCGTAAAGTTGAATACCTTTACGCTCGGCTTCGCATATTTCTGAATCAGCTCGCAGTAGGCAGCCAGCGCCGGTACGCTGCGCATGGCAAAGGACAGCCCGGCAGCGCCGGTGGTTTCTTGCCCCAGTACCCCGTGATCCAGGGCAATGCGCTCGTCTTTGGCACGCATTTCATCCTGCCCCACCCGAATGGTGGTGATCACATAGTCCGCGTCCCGTACCGCTTCCACCGGGTCGGTGGTGAGGGTAAAGCCCATTTCCGCGCACAGCAGGCGCGCCACATGCGCCGCCATACCGCCGTAGATACGCAGCTTTTCCTCGTCATTATCCATAAAACATAGTTCATCGATCCCCAGCCGCTTTGCCTTTTGGGCAATGCTTTTTGCCAGGAACATGGAGCGCACACCGCCTCCGCCAAGTACCGTGATCTTCATAGAACCCCTCCTGTATTCCCGCGCGCTCGCGCCAAATTTCCAATCTTATAGTACCCAATTCACCGTCCCTTTGTCAAGATGCAATCTCCGCTCTTCCAAACCCGGGCATAGAAAAACGCACAGACAAACTGCCTGTGCGTTTTTTTGTTCCACCCCTGCAAATTGTGCAGTATTATAGCTTCTCCAGCAAGGGGAGCAGATCCGGTAGGCGGTGGATCTGGTATTCTACGGTGCCGTCGGTGGGGAGGGGCAGGCGGTTCGGGTTGTACCAGCAGGTGTGCATACCGGCGATTTTGCCGCCCAGCATATCGGAGGTCAGACTGTCGCCCAGCATCAGGCTCTCGCTGCGCTTTACGCCTGGCAGGCTGGCAAAGCAAGCGTCGAAAAAGCCCAGTTGGGGCTTATTGGCGCCTAGGTACTCGGAGATAAACACCCGGTCCAGCAAAGGCAAAATGCCGCTGTTTTTCAGCCGCCCTTCCTGTACCCAGCCGGTGCCGTTGGAGGCCAGGCACAGGGTATAGCGCCCATGGAGGGCGGAGAGCAGTTCTTCTGCTCCGGGGAGAAAGAAATGGCGGCTGCTCAGCCGTTCCATATAGTAGCGGTTCACTTCCTCCCGATCCAGGTCGCTGCCCAGGTGGGTCAGCAGCAGGTCAAAGCGGCGGTAGCCGATCTCCGATCGTTGCACTTTGCCTTGCTCCAGCAGCTTCCACTGGGCGTCGTTACCGGCACTGTACAGAGCCAAAATCTCATCTGAATAGGGCAGGGTGTAGTGGCGCATGGTTTCCTCCAGTGCCACTTGTTCCGCCTGCTGAAAGCTGAACAGCGTATCGTCTAAATCTAAAAAAATCGTGGTGATCATAGCGAGCTCCTTTGGCTCCAGTATAGCACAGCTGCCGCAGGGTGTGCAAGTCCCAAAAAACGGACGGCAATTTGTATGCAGGTGCATTTTATGGTATGCTTTTCATCAAGGAGGTAGAGGAATGGATGCAATCAATTTGATTTTATTTGCGGTGCTTTTTGTGCTGCAGGTGGCGATCCTCATTTTGCTGCTGCGCCGCCGCAGTGGGGATGTAGGGCACCAAACGGAGCTGCTGGCGCGGCAACTGCAAGCCCAGGACAATGAGCGCCGTGCCCAAATAGAGCGGTTGGAAGCGGCAGTGCAGACCCTGCGGGAGGATAACTACCGTCAGCAGGTGAAGCTGCTGGAGCTGGTCCAGAACCAAAGCGACAGCCAAACCCGGCGGTTGGGTGCCTTTATGGCAGAGATGCAAAAGAGCAATGAGCAAAAGCTGGACCAAATGCGTCAAACGGTGGACGAAAAACTTACCGGCACCCTGAACACACGGCTGAATGCCTCGTTCCAGACTGTGTCCCAGCAGCTGGAGAGCGTGTACAAGAGCCTGGGCGAAATGCAAAAGCTGTCCTCCGGGGTAACGGAAAGCGTCAACGGGTTGAATCGGGTGCTTACCAATGTAAAGAGCCGGGGCACCTGGGCGGAGGTGCAGCTGGGCAATATTTTAGACCAGACGGTGCCGGGTATGTACGACACCAATGTGGCCACCAATCCCAAGTATAACGGTCGCGTAGAGTTTGCGGTGCGGATCCCGGCGGCGGACGGCAGCGGGCACGCCTGGCTGCCCATTGATTCCAAATTTCCTATGGAGGATTATGCACGCTTGACCGCAGCGGCTCAGGCCGGGGATCGACAAGGCATGGAAAGTGCCCAAAAGGCGCTGGAGCAGCGGGTGCGTGACGAGGCCAAGCTGGTGCGTCAGTACATTTCTGCCCCGGAGACCACACCCTTTGCGGTGCTGTATTTGGCCACTGAGGGGCTGTATGCGCAGATTCTGGGCAGTCGCAGCGGACTGGCGGAGAAGCTGCAGCAGCAGGGCATTTTGCTGGCCGGGCCCACCACGGTGACAGCGCTGCTTAATGCGCTGGCGATGGGCTTTCGCACCCTGGCCATCAACCGCAAAGCCACGGAGGTGTGGCAGGTGCTGGGCGCTGCTAAAATGCAGTATGAGAAGTTTGGAGACCTGCTGCAAAAGGCACGCAAAAAGGTGGATGAGGCCGGCAAGGTGCTGGACGAGGCGGATCACCGTAACCACATCATTCAAAAGCACCTGCGCCGGGTGGAGACCTTGGACGACCCGACGGCAGCGGAAGCGGTACCGGAATTATTTGACTGAACAAACCCGATAAAAAGGGCGCCTGCTTACAGCAGACGCCCTTTTGCTTTACGCATACGCTTTGATAATTTCCCGTATCATACGAACATTGTCCTTGGTGTGCAGGGCGTTTGGAGCCTTGTATTCCAGCAAACAGCAGGGAATGTTCAGCTTTTTGTGTACCCAACCGATGGCGTAGCCTTCGTTTGCGGCATAGACGCCGTCTTTCATTTTGTTTAAGTGCAAGGTGCGATTGACGATTTGGCACAGCTTTTTGGTGCCTAAGGTTTCGTTAAGCCAGCCGTGGGCATTGATGTACACATTGGGCTTGCTGCGGAGAATAAAGTCTCGCAGGGCACGGGTCTCTTTGCCCTTAAACGGACCGAAATCCCGGTTTATATCAATATGCGCGGCGGTGCAGCGCCCAAAGGCATTCTTGCCGGAGCGTTGTGCGTTTTTGCCGGCAATGGCCCCGTCCGGATTGGCGCAGGGTACAATAACCAATCGGTAATTGCCCAATTCCTTCGGGTGGGAAGCAAAGTGGGCGATCAAGTGGTTGGCAATGGCAGTCAGACGCTGCCCGTCTCTGGCATAATCGTCCTCAAAGCCGTGGATGGCAAAGTCAATAAACAGCGTCTTTTTGTACTTGCCGTTTGTCGGGGTGATGATATAGCCTTCCAAATTGCGATTTTGTACGGATTTGCCATAAACCACTTGGGTCACATGGTTGTGGTCTAAGGCCAACTGTGCGGCATTTGCATTCAGCGACAGTGCCTTGTTTTGTACGCGAACGGTAATCTGTGCCGTAACACCATTATAGGTGCGTACGGTCAGTTGGGTTTTGCCTTTGGATTTGCCGGTAATATAGCCTTGTTTGTTGACTGTGGCTATGGCAGAATCCCGGGCCTTATAAGTGACGGTGTAGGCTGCGGTGCCACGGGCAAATTGCAGCTTTATCTTATGGTTGTTGGCGCCCTTTTGGATAATCACATCGCCGCCTTTGACGGCTAACTTGGTGGGTGCGGCCTTAACCGTAACGGTGCAAGCGGCGGTTTGGCGTCTGTAACGCACGGTCACTTTGGCTGTACCGATTTTTTTGGCGGTAACCACGCCGGATTTGCTAACGGCCAGTACGCTTGTGTCTGCTGAGCGATAGGTGCAGTCGGTAGGGTGGATACGAGAATTATTGAATTGAATACAAGCGGCTTTTTCGCCTAAGCCCAGCGCAACGGTGGTGCGCTTTAATGTTAGATTTTCTGCAGCATAGGCTGTGCAGGTGTTGCTGAGCAAAAACATAAGCAGCAATAGTGCTGCCGCTATGGAAGTGCGGTGCTTCATAACAGAATCTCCTTCTTTTCTGATTTGGCAGCGACCCGGGTGCCACTACTGTAACAGTGTATCATTTCTTGCAAAGTGTGACAAGTTGTTTGCGCTTTTTGCCGTATTTTGATATTTGCGTTTATACGCTGCGGTTTTGTGTACGGCAAAGTGCTGCAAAATTGTGCCGCAAATGCAAAAAAATTTGTTTTTGCGTTTATTGCGCCGCTTTAGACTTTGTGGTAAAATAAAATCGAGGTATTTGATTATGGAGCAACTTTGGAAACAGAATTTGCGGCAGATTGAGCCGTATGTGCCCGGGGAGCAAAGCAGCGACCCGGATCGGATCAAGCTCAATGCCAATGAGAACCCGTATCCACCGGCCCCCGGCGTGGAGGCGGTGCTGCGCAGTTACGACCCGGCAGCGCTGTGCCTGTACCCGGACGCCAACGCCCGGCTGCTTAAGGCGTCCATTGCCCGCCACTACGGCGTAGCGCCGGAGCAGGTATTTGTGGGCAACGGCTCGGACGATGTGCTGGCACTGGCATTTCAGTCCTTTTTTAACAGCGACAAGCCCATTGCCTTTCCGGATATTACTTACAGCTTTTACCCGGTGTGGTGCCGGCTGTTTCACATTCCTTTTGTGACCTACCCGCTGACGGCGGACTTTCGCATTGATCCGGCGGATTACGCGGCGCCTAACGGCGGCGTGGTGCTGCCCAATCCCAATGCCCCCACCTCTATCGGTGAGGACCTGCCCTTTGTGCAGGCGCTCTTAGAGGGCAATCGGGATGCTGTGGTGATTATTGATGAGGCCTATGCGGACTTTGGCGGCGTCAGCGCCGTGCCGCTGCTGGCGGACTATCCCAATTTGCTGGTGTGCGGCACATTTTCAAAATCCCGCTCTCTGGCAGGACTGCGGCTGGGCTTTGCCATCGGCAGCGCAGAGCTGATCGGTGTGTTGGAAGCAGTGAAGAATTCCTACAACAGCTACACGGTGGACAATTTGTCTCTGCTGTGCGGTGCGGCTGCTATGGATGATGAGGCGTATTTTGCCAAGACCACGGCGGCGGTGATAACCACCCGGGAGCGGGTGCGCCGGGCGCTGGAGCAGATGGGCTTTTCCGTATTGCCCTCCCGCACCAACTTCCTTTTTGCAACGAAGGACGGCGCGTCTATGCGGGAACTGTTCCTCTATTTGAAGCAAAAACATATTTACATTCGCTATTTTGATCTGCCGCGGATTGACAATTATGTGCGTATTACCATCGGTACCGACGCGCAGATGGACGCATTTTTGCAGGGAACGGAGGCTTTTTTGCGTGGAGAATAAAAAAGTTGCGCTGATCTTCTTGTATTTTATCGGTGCCATTCAGCTGGTGGCCGGTGTGTACACCCAGCTGGTGGGGTTGTTTCATTGGGACTTTATGTCCCTGTTCCCGGTGGTGGAGATGGGCACCCAGCAGATCTTGTATTTGAATTTGCTGGCGGTGTTCCTGGTGACCACGCTGATCCATATTGTGGTGGCGGCACTGGTGAATGACGGCAGCTACGGCCCACTTGATGTGCTTCGGGCTTGCCCGCCGCTGACCGTCGTGGTGCCGCTGGTGCTCTTTGGCATTTCCATTTATACCACTCTGGGCGCTACCTCGGCGGGGGAGCGGGTGTTCTGCCTGGCTGTGTCCGCTTTGTATATTCTTGCCTGCTATATCAGCGTGGGCTGCATTGCCGCTGTGCGAGATATGGAAGATTAAACAAAAAACAGACAGGAAAGGACCTCTGTGTGCCAAACACAGAGGCCCTTTTTTATGCTTTATTTACCGAGAAAGAGTACCAACAGCAGTGCCACTACGGCAATACCTCCCAAGGCGGCAAAAATTTTAACTGCTCGGGAAATTGCGTCGTACACATTGGTGGGCATGATTTGGAAGAAAGCAAAATGCAGCGGCTCTTGCAGCTTTTTGCCTACCAAGTCCCGGTAGCGCAGGTCCTGGGTGGACAGGCTGCCGTCCCGGTGCAGCGCAATGGTGCGCACACCTCGATCCAGTCCCGGGCCGTACACATGGAACCCGGCACCTTGGGTGTAGCCCACATCAATGCCGCGAATGTCACCGTGGAAGGCGTTGTTGTGGTCGTGGCCGAAGTACAGACCCTTTACATCGCCCTTTTCGCAGAAGGCGTCAAACTCGCCACTGTTCTCCTGGGGATCAGCAGGCGACTCTTTCATAAAGCCCTCTTTGTCTACCCGCTTTCTGTTCAGCACAAACCACTCCTTGGCGTGGGTGCGGAAGCCCTGTACCGCGCCTTTGGTGGACTTTTTCACCTGCGTGAGCAGGTCAAACACCTCGCACACGGGAATGTGCTGAATGACAACGGAGGGAATGGTGTGGCCGTATTGTTTTTCATAACTGTCGCGTACGCCCCGATACCAGTCAATCTGGTTTTGGTGCACATGGTCGTAGCCCACTTTCAGGCTGGAGTGACTGTCGATCAGGTAAAGCAGATAGCCGGGTCGGTCGCCGTCGGCGATCTCCAACACGCAGTTGCCTACACCGTCCACGCCGGGGGTATCCTCTCCGATAAAGCCGGGGATCTCTTTGTAGATTTCAAACTGGGCACGGTTGTCCAGCCCCACCTGCCGATCGTGGTTGCCAAAGCAGATGGCAAAGGGCAGATGCCGCTCCACCACCGGGGCGGTCAGCTCTTTCAGTACCCGGCGCACCTGGTTTACATCACCGTGGAACCCGCGCCCCCAGATCTGGTCACCGCTGTATACCACCAGGTCCGGCTCCTCTCGATCCAAGGCGGCGTTGATCAGCGCCAAGGTGTCCGGGCTGACCTTGCGGCCCTCTTGCGTATCTGCAATTTGCAGGATCTTAAAGGTGTCGTTCTTGAATGTCAACTTCATATTTATTCTCCGTTCTCAGGAATTTTGCCTTTTTTCTAATTTTAACACAAGAAAGCCTTGACGGCAACGCTTTTTCAAATTATAATATGAAGTGCTGTTACGGCAAGTACATCCGCCCGTGGCGAAGCTGGATATCGCAGCAGATTCCGATTCTGAAGGCCGGGGGTTCGAATCCCTCCGGGCGGACCATAAACGCGGCAAGCGTCTTTACGATGCTTGCCGCGTTTTATTTTTTTGCCACTTGCCGGCACATATATTGGTGAAAAGTACACGATAATAGCGCCAACAGGCTGGACGGCTTTGTGAATAGGCGGTTTGATTCTTTTCCATTAGATATAAGAGAGTTCTTGATTTCATCCGGAAGCTATGTTATACTGAGTATGAACGAACGGTCAGTAAAGTTAGAAACGAATAACTAGAAATTTTGGAAAAACTGACCGGGTGCCGTTCTCGCCGATTTTGCCCCCATTTTTGAATTTTGAACGGAGGTAAGAAGATGAAAACAGGAAAAAAACGACTCACAGGTACGCTTTTGGCGCTTTGTGCCGCTTTGTTGGTGCTTTGCATCGTGTTTGCCGCAGGATGGAGCAAGACGGCAAAAGCCGACGCAGTATTGCCGGAGGTGCGGAACAACGGCACGGCGGTTCAGTGGAAATACAGAGATGAAACCGATTGGCGCGACCTTGTGGCGCTTACCGAACTTACGGGTGCTGCCGGAGAAAACGGCAGGGACGGAGCCAACGGCGAGAATGGCACCGACGGTAAGAACGGAATAAACGGTACGAACGGCAAAGATGGTATGAACGGCGTTGACGGCACAGACGGGCAAAACGGTATCGATGGCAAAGACGGAATTAACGCCAAAAACATAGAGGTGCAGCGAGCCGCAACCCACATACAGTGGCGTTACGAGGGCGACGAGTGGCAGAATCTTGTGGCGATCGCCGATATAGAGGGCCCCGCCGGACAGAACGGAACGGACGGTGCAAACGGAAAAACGCCGGAATTTCGCGTAAGCGAAAATATCCTGCAATGGCGCTATGTCGGCGATGAAATATGGCTGAACCTGTACGACCTTACCGCATTAAAAGGTGCGGATGGCAGAGACGGCGTTGACGGCAAGGATGGTATAAACGGAAAAGACGGCGCCGCCGGTAAGGACGGCACCAACGGGCAAAACGGTAGGGACGGCAAAGACGGTAAAACACCTTTCATCGGCGAAAACGGCAACTGGTGGATCGGAGAAACCGACACCGCCGTAAAAGCCGCAGGCGTTGACGGAGAAAAAGGCGACAAAGGTGAACCCGGCGAAAAAGGCGACAAAGGTGAAAAAGGCGACAAGGGAGATAAAGGCGACAAGGGCGACCCAGGTCAGAACGGTAGCTGTTCGGGATATTTTTGCGGAGAGGGGTATGTACCGTCAACCCATCTTTCAGACGGTGCAGTTCCCTTGTACTATCGGGAAATGCATAACCGCGGCGGGCTTATATCGTACAACGGAACAACACTCAGGCTGAAAAAAGGACATACCTACAGTGTGTGTGTAAGCGGCATGGTCAATGCAAGCACAAATGATAAAAGCGGATATCATTCTGTTCGGATGACTGACGGTTACGATGATGACTATTGCAGATATATTACACTGATAGAACAAAGCAGCAGGGGATCAAATTCTCTCTGCTTCAACAGAATATATGACCTTACCGGTGCGAAAAACGATGTTGAACTTAAATTTTCGCTGGAGCAAGGTGATTACAAGACCTATCTGCTTTCATTCAGAGGCTCTGTTACAATCATCGCTCTTGACTGAGCCGACCTATACGAAAACGGAGGTAACGAGAAATGAAGAAACGAATACTCAGCATCCTGCTCACCCTGTGCATGGTGCTATGCCTTGTGCCGACTACGGCGTTTGCCGCGGACTGCGCGGAGGATCTGGTAGACCCCGTGATCTGGATTCACCTCAGTTCTGATGGCGGCGGCTACTATGACGTTCTAAATGGTACATGGACGGCGTCGGATTTCTTCCAGCCGGGCAAGGCGCCAAAGGGAGCGAAAATCACTGCGGTCACGCCGCCTACTTCTCCCTCCATTCCGGTTAGTGTGAATGTAAACAGCGACGGTACGCTGAACTGCACGAAAACCGAAAACACCACGGAACCAGTACCCAAATCAGAGACCTATACCGTCACCATCACCAGCGATGACTACGCGCCCATTTCCGCTCCGCTGACCGTGCGCCAGTATCTCAATGCAGGCTTTAGGGGACCGGTCTATTTCGATGATGAGTTGCTCTACGGAGATACCTATACTTACACGTGCCGGGTGAATAACCCCGGTGAAAACGGCGTCTGGTCCGCGCTGATACAGGACCCCCAGATGTTTGAAATTTATAAAGAGACCACCGACACCACCAGCGAACCGGGGAAGTCCATCTACACCGTCCACATCCGAGCCATCAAGGCAGGCGCACGCATAACTTGTATCGACTTTCTGTATGTTTCCGATACGACAATGGCATCGTCGAAAGTTTCCAGGGGGGCTGTCACCGGCGGTGCTGTCCGTACGCGCCCCCTCACCGTGACGGCTGGCAGCGCAACCATCACCGAGGGCAATGCGCTGCCAACAGACCTTGTGAGCTGTACCGGCCTGCTGAACAGCGAAGGACGCAAGGACGACCGGGATACCGTACTGGACAATGCTCTGGGCTACCAACTGCTTGACGCAAACAACGAGGAAGTCACGGCGGCCACGGCACGCAATATGCCCGGAACCTACACTGTTGTTCCCGCTGCCACCCTCAAATCCGGCTGGGGCGAGCGGTATTCGCTTAACAAGGTCAACGGCACGCTGACGGTGGAAAATCAGCCTGACGAGCAGTTTACCCTCGCCCCCGGCGGCAGATACTATTTCGACCTGTCGGCAATGAATATTCTCGGAACGGTAAACAGCGGAAACTCAGATGGTGCGGTTTCTTTGCCGGATACGTCGCTGCACTATGTTCCCTTTACCTATGTGGGAACGATAGAAGCCTACAAACTCACGTCTGCGACGGCAACCACCGAGGAGTATGCACAGCAGAACAAATATCCCCACAGCCTGTTTGTG